>ERZ827450.2-NODE-2-length-299603-cov-10.588296_pt1 | contig 299603 bp, 243 predicted proteins | sample MGYA00519773_ERZ827450 | MGnify/ENA primary metagenome ERZ827450 (study PRJEB31778, sample SAMEA3449306) | human gut metagenome | biome: human gut; feature: human-associated habitat; material: faeces | place: United Kingdom | collected 2010/2012 ...
AACTGTGTTAAACTATTATTATTATAGCCTGACACAGTTTATTTTACACTCTCCTATACGATATTTTTTTTGTGGCTTCGAATACACGAACGCTTTCCGTCCACAAAGCCATAGCTATCTGCGCACGAAAAAGCACGCAAGATGTTCTGACCTTGTGGAATAATATTATTGGCAGATAAGGAAATTCCTTATCTGTCTCTTCTGAAATCATTTCGCTTGTCTCCGTGGAAAAGGCTTTTAAGCGTTCCGCCTAAAGCCTTGAACACGAAGAACACCACGAACAAAGATACAATGTCGTCCATACGCTATAGTTTTCGTTTGTTATACTTGTGACTTGTACAGATTGATGATGTCCATCCCCATCGACTTGGCTTTTCGGCAAGTGTAGAACGTGCCGCCCTTGGGCTTGCCGTCGAAGAAAGCAATCAGTCCGCACGAATGAGAAAGCATATAATCATTTCGTCTGAGCAAGCATCCATTGAAATAGTGCTTACTCAACAGGATAGCATCGTCCGCCTTGTCAAGAATATCCCAATAGCGGTCTTGCTCCCTTGCGCTCCACCTCTCGTTCTGACCGTCATAGGGAATGACGGCAATAAGTTTTAAATTGGTAAGTTCCGCTTTCAATGAAATCACCACTTCAGCAGCCAACATATCGAAGCCGAGTGCCATGCCACAATAGAAATTTGTGATACCCATAGCATAGAGCAGCCTTATCTTGCCCCTCAGTTTCTTCCTTATCTCGTCCTTGCGGTCTTCCGCTATCGTGCGATGTCCCGAAAAAGCCACGGAATTGGCTTTGATGTACTTTGTCTTATCCATATCACTTTGCATATTTATAGTGTGTGCGTCCCAAGAAAAGACCTCCCAATACGTTTCCGCCAAACATTTCCAACTGATTGGCAAAAATAGCATAGCTTGCGCCGGTCGTTACCACATCATCAAAAACATAGATGTCCTTGCCTTTGAAGTAGGCTTCATCAAACTCAATCACTTGTGTCTTAGTGATGCTCTTTTCCTTGTCATGGCGGTGCTCGTGTACTGCCAAGCGGTCGCCTGAAACGGATATGTGCGAATAGCCGTTGATGATGCCGCAAAGCTCGCTCACACGATTACAGAAAGCCATGTATCGACTCTCGTTCTTGGCTTGGGTGCTGGCTGGCACACATACAAACACGATGTTCTTTATCTTCTCACCACAAACTTTGATAAGATGTGCTGCGGTCATTTGCGCCACCTTCTCAAAAGCGTTGTCCCTTGCATCCTTGAACGCCCAAATCAGTTGGCGTGCAGCCACTGCGTCCTCGCCCACATTGCGAACTCTCACAGGGAAATACTTCAAGAAGAAATCCATCCTCTTGCTCAGCTGTCTCTTGATGCTGTCGTCTATCATTCTTACCATAGTCGGAAAAATTATTTGTGTTAAACTCAATTTTTATTTTCCCTATTTTCGGAAGCCTTTCGGCTTGCCCAAGGGATATTTTTCCGCCACGCAAAGGTGTTGGAAGGCAAAAAGACAAATCGGAAGCGAAAAATACGCTCTATATGCAAGGCACATAGAGGAAGATTTTTTGAAAAGCATCCATGATGCCCAATTTGGCATTTGCCACGCAACTGGTACCTTTGCGGAAAATATCCGAAGCGGCAAAGACGATGGACGAAATGAAATGACTATAAGTGCTACTACATAAGATTACAACAAGAAAAGGGTGGGTGTGGAACTGCGCCATCGGTGCAATTCCGCAAGGGTGGGACGAAGTGCTATAAAGAGAGAACGGTTTGCCGATTATAACAGAAGGACGGAACAAAGATGCGGCAGGAGTAATTGGGAAACTCTCTTGGCATCCATGCCGAGTGTGTTTCCGCTCCAGCCTTCATGCCATGTGGCTTATTGCAGTAGCGACAGTTGGTCGCCACAGTCAAGGAGCCTTTTGGCATGAAATCTTTGTGACGGCTATAAAAAGGGTAAACTATGGATTATAAAAGGAAGACGAGAAGCGAATATAAAAGATATGGGTGGGAGTGAAACTGCGCAACAGCCAGACAAGCAACTTAACGAAAGGGGTGGCATTGGTAGACAGCATGCAAGTGACGGTTGCGTCACGGATGCCGTTAGCCAATGCTATTCTGTTCGTGCTTGTCCTTCGGCAAATGGTCATTCTTCATCTTTCGGGATGTTACTCCCGATAAATGAAGAATGTCGCTTTGACGAACTGTTGGTGCGGTTTCGCAGATGGGTGGGACGAAGCGTTAAAAAAGAAAGGTGATTTGGCTGATATAAAGGGAACTCGTAATGGCGGTTATAAGAGTAAACTTGCTAATAGTGGCTATAAAAGTAAACATGGTTGTATGAACAAAACAAAAGCGACCGAAGCCGCTTTGTTTATTAGAGAGAATGAAGAAATCCTATTTCTTGCCTTTCTTGGTAGGCTTTTCAGGCTCTACCGCTGGAGTTTCCTCCTTGTCTGGTGTAGGATAGAACTTGTTTGCGATGAAGACGATGCGGTTGTGCTTGGTGCCTTGCTGATCAACCCATTCATCTGGCTTGAAGTAGCCCTCGACAGTGAGCATGGTTCCCTTCTGCAGCTTGTCGAAAGAGTCAACATGCTCATTCTTGCGCCATGCCTCCATGTTCATGAAAGCTGATACTCTGTTGGTTTCCTCACCATTCTTCTCCTGACGGCTGACTGCCAATGAGAAACGTGCTACTGAAGCGTTGGTGAACTGACGGATTTCTGCGTTGTTGCCTACGAATCCTGTTACTACGAAAGTGTTCTCGATCTTTTTCATATTGAATTACTTTTTGAAGTGAAACTTAATTTTTACATGCAATTCAAAAGCAGGGATGTGGCACATGAGGGCAGCACCATGAAAATCGACTATAATACTCGTTTTCTGTTGGCGGTGAGGAGAAAAAGGAAGATTATCGGCTATTTTATTGGTCACAGCGAAGCGACCGCACAAGACGGATTCCATCTGTCGAAGCATCACGCTACCTTTGCATAGGAAAAATAGTGGCTTCAAAAAATCGGTAATTCAGAAAAGGACGCAAGAACACCGTAACAGCATCGTATGGCTCAATCATTTGCAGCAACCATCACCAATGCAAAACACGTTTCTATGGCGTGTGCCGTCATAAACAATGGTAAACCAACAGGCAATACACTTTTCCGCATGGAGGGTGGTCGCATGAGCATATTGACCAAGACAAGCAGAAGGAGAACCTGCTTCGAAGGCTACTCCTATTTGTAGAGGAAGGTAAGCATGAGCAACCAACTACAATCGCCATGCTGCAAACAAGATCCATCCTCAGACAAAAGGCTTCATTGTACGAAAAGCTCCAAGAAAGGCGTAGTCGCAGATTTTATCTCATACAAAGAGGCAGGTCGCCATTTGGCGAATACAACCTCAAAGCATAGCCATATAAAAGTTTATCGGCAAACGATGAAGGGAGTTTGCCGTTACATACAAAAGGGCTTTTACTGGCGGAAAGAAAAAAGATGCCTGACGAGTATAACCTTCACCAAGCATCCTTTTCGTCAGTCATAGACAAGAACGTCATCACGTCTTTCTACAATTTCCTTGCCATTGCGCAATTTCACTACGATGTCCTCACCATAGTCTGCAACCACGAAACCTTCTGTGCGTCCTCTGTAGGGTATCAGCAGTGTGCAACTGCAACCGATAATGTCGGTCAATTCTTCGTATTCAAACATAGCTCTATAAAGTTTGTGGGTTCTCCGAATGATAAATCACCTTGCAATCCTCAACCTCGGCAGGTAGTCCAAAGGCAGGATAGTGCGAGAATGATGCGTTTCCGTCTTGGCTGAGTGGAGAAACAATCTCCACTTGCCATTTCTGCATGAAGCCATCAACCATCTTGATGTCCTCGTCACTCAATCCCGTAGGGTCGCCATTGATGATATAGCATAATGCCCAAGTGGGGATTTTCTCTATCGTCTCAAATCTTTCCATCAGCCAAACGTGAACTTGTTTATATAATAATAGGTATCCTCGTTCTCATACTCATAGCCGTTGATGAAGTCCACCATTTCATCATCGGTTCTGTCGCCTTGCGAGATACCCATCTTCTCACACCACTTGGCAATAGCATCTTGGCAAGTGTCAAAGATGTCCTCACAAGCATCCTCGAAAGGCTCACCCGAAGAACTCACACAGCATTCCTCTGGGAAGAAGCCTTGCTCGTCGTGGACATAGAAAATGTCGCATCCACATTCTATCTCACGATAACTGATGGAAAGTTCTCCACCAAGGACTTTGTTCAGTTCATCAAAGAACTCCTCACAGGCAGACCAAGCACTTTCGGTGTCAAAGGACAACAAGCAGATGTCATCGTCTGCCTCAAAGTCTGCCCAATAGACATGTCCTCTTACCGATATGCCCATCTTCTCATAGTCGATGCCATAGTGTTCCGCCAACTTGTAGAGATATACGTTCTTGGTGTTCACCTCCATTGTTTGGAGCGTGTTCCAAAGGTCGGCTACCGCCTTGCGTTCGCCCATCACCTTGTACTGAGTGTCACAAATGTTTGCCATAAGTCTTCATTTTTTTTATTCCCTAATTTTGCATCTGCAATTTCGGGATTGATTAAAATTTTGTTGCCTCAAAAGGTGTCTGTGCTTTTCCTGCAAGGTTCTCTGCTCAAATACGACCTGCAAGGTGGAGATTTTAGCGAGAGACCATAGGCACTGACCTTGCAAGGAATATGGGTACAGACATTACCTTTGCAACCAAATTTATCAAAGCCCAGAAATGGTGATGAAGATTCAGGTAACGGAGTAACAATTAGAAAAGTTGAGTTGTGAGGATAAAAAAGCCAAGAACGACTTGAAACAAGCGATTACAAGTGGAAAGTAACAGAAATCATACAAGAGTTCTTACTGGCGGAAAGAAAGAGAGCGACAACCCAATACAGCATACGGCATGGTTGGACTATCGCTCCGCAATTCGTTCAGTTCATCCAATCCATTAGTATATATATCCTAAGATGAATGAATTTATATTTGTGTATTGGCTTTGGTTGGCTGCCATAGACAAGTAACACATCTTTTTTCTTTCCGCCAGTAAAAATGGTTCTTGAAGTAGAAGTAACAGGGAAAATGGTTGTTGGGTAGCAAAATTTGTTGCACAGGATTTGTTTTTCATTTTGTTGGTTCTTTCTTGTCACCCAATAAAATGATGCTTACGTTTGAGTTTTCCTGTACCTACTGATAATCAAGTAGGTAACAAATAAGAAATATAGTCTTTCAATGTACAACGCAGAACCCACGCCGATGAGTTTATACAATCTCCCCTCCGGATTTGCCTCTTCCTTCCGCCCATAGGGGCAAACGGACAAAACAATCCCTTGGGGATATTTATAAAAACATCCCATGGGCATCTACCGTTGCATAGTTCATGACTATACTTCTGAACTTGCGAGATTCGAAACATCAAGAACCAGCGCGTGATAAACGCCTTCTTATTTATAGCGGTTCACCTCTCCCTCCCCGTCCACTCCCATTCCCTTCTGCCCCAAAGGACAGATGTTCCTGTTCGTATCGGCGCAGGTCGCCTTGCTTGGATCGGCCTACCGGTCGCTACCGGACATCATGGCACAGCAAGATTCACCGGGAACAATGCAAAGTTAATCTTTTTTAAGGACCAATTCCATAAAGAACGGACAAAATTTTGAAGTTTTTATCATCCGGACTCCTTTTATCCTTTCATATTCAACGCTTCCATGAAACGGCGAATCACTTCGGGCTTGCCTGTATGCTTGCCGTCGTCTTCGCTCAACTTACAAGTATCGTTGTAGAAAGTCCATGACTCCGTGATTTTCACGGCCACCAGTTTGATGACGATGTTCATGGGCTTCACGCCCTCGAAGTCGTTTGTGAAGTGCGTGCCTATCCCGAAAGAAGGTTGGCAATACTCCCGGGCGTAACGTTGTATTTCTATCGCACGGTCCGTGTCAAGCGCATTGCTGAATATGACTTGCTTCGTGCGGGGGTCGATGCCTAACGAACGGTATTTCTCCACAATCCTTTGCAGTTCCACGCGGTTGTCGCCGCTGTCCACGCGAAGACCTTTGAACAGGTTGGCAAAGTCCTCCGAGAAATTCAGGCTGAAGATGTCCCAGCCGAAACTGTCGTAGAGATATGTGCCCAAAGCTCCGCGAAACGTGTTGCGCCACGAGTTCATGGCAATATGGTTGGCCATCTGGGGACCGTACATTCCTCCTATGGCACAGACAAACTCGTGTGCCATCGTGCCGACGGGAATCAGGTCGTACTTCATCGCCAGATAGACATTGCTGGTCCCGACAAACTTACCGCTCCACTCCCGGCTCCGGTAACAGTCTCGCATCGCCCGGACCACCGTCTCTTCCGCCTCGAAAGAGACGCGGCGGCGCGTCCCGAAATCGCTGTACACGCAACCGGCTTCCAACAAGCGGACGGCTTTCCGGTAAGTCTTCCGGTAATAATCCTCATAATCGAAACGGCCGTCTTCGCCCGTCATCCTGTAATAAAGCTCGGAAATAATGGCCAGCACTTTCACTTCCAACAGGATGGTATCGGCCCAACTCCCTTCGAACTCCACGGACAGATACCCTTCTTCATCCTGCCGTACTGTCACCCATTCGCGACAGAAACGGTAGCCTTTCAAGTAGGTGTAGAACCAACCGGGAATGTAACTGCACCGCCGTTTCATGAACGCGATTTCCTCGTCCGTGATGACCACGTCCTCCAACAGGATGATTTGTTCTTGCAACTCGTCGGCAAAACCCGGCGGATAGACGGTATGGTCCCGGTCGGTAAACCGATACTTCACCTGAGCGCGGGGAAAATTGTCGATGACCGCGCAGCACATGGTGAACTTATACAGGTCGTCGTCTGTAAAATGATTGATAATTCGTTCCATACAAAGTCATTTTGTTTGATTTCACTTTTCGCGAAGTTCCCACCGGTCTCCTGTCCGATACAACTTGCAGGTCTTGCCCTGCCAAACGCCTCCCTTACGGTCAAGTATCTCGTTCCGGAACGGAGACGGACGGAAAACCTCCACCCGGCCGCTGTCTGCCGCAAACACGGCGTACGACGCTAAAGAGGGTTGCAAAGACGGGTCGTCCACCCGCACACCGTCTTCAAAAATGCGGATACAGTCCCCGCGGAGTTCACTCCACGTATAACCGGCCGCCGTAAGACAACCATGTTCATCCTTATTTCCCCCGATAAGTTGGGGAGCCTGCACAGACCTGCAAGCCGAAAAGCAGACCAACCCGCTCACGATAATCCAAATATTTTTTCTCATATCCTATTTTATTCAGTATAAAGTCTAAAACAAAATCCAATCCTATCCGGCATTTCACCTATTCTTTATATACACATTCCGCATCATGCTCCTCCTCCGGTGGGTTTCCCTTCGAACAAATCCGAATCTTTTCCTCCGGCAACCCGATGCTCTTCTATTTCTTGCGTCTCCTGCCTCAACACCTCCAGAAATTTCTCCGTCAGCAAAGAGTGCCTTTTACCTTTAAGAGAAAGAAGGCTGATGTGCATCATCTCCGTTTTCTCCTTAATCGGCACGGCCTTCAAATCCGGACTGCTCACCGTCATGTCTTGCGGCAGAATGGAAATCCAATGCCCCGTGCGCAGCATGTCAAGCAATAAAGGCGTACTATTGACTTCTATCTGCGGCTTTACCTTCACCTTGTATTGGGCCAGCATGCGGTCTATGACCTTCCGGGTGTACAGCTCTTTGTCCAAGAAGATGACGGGGAACTCATTCAAGTCCGATAAAGAGAAATGTTTCCGGATGGCCACCGGGTGATTTTCGTGGACAATGACGCATAAAGGCATGCAAGCGTATTCCGTGGACTCCGTAAGCGCAGAGACATCCTGCGGATTGTAACTCAACGCAAAATCAAGTTTGTTGGAATTAATCAGCTCCACCAGTTCCAATACGGAATGGGAATACACAATCGACAATTCCGCTTTAGGGAAAGCCTTCGTAAACTTCAACACGCAGATATTCAGCAAAGGGAAGAGGCTGTATATTACTCCTATTTTTATCTTTCCCGTATAGACATGCTGCATTTCCTTCAAATGCTGTATGCCATACGCCACCTCCTCTATCGCTTTACGGGAACAGTCCAAAAAATCCCGTCCGGCATCCGTCAGATAGATTTTCTTCCCGATGCGGTCGAACAGCGTCACGCCGAGTTCCTCTTCCAGTTGCTTGATGCTTAACGACAAAGTGCTCTGCGTGATAAAAAGCTCTTTGGAGGCCTCAGTAAACGAAAGCACGTCTGCCAACTTGACGAAATATTTCAGCGGAGTCAGTTCCATAAGAAAAATCAATAGAAATCATGAATATTATTAATTCTACAAATTTACGAAAAAGAGAAATTACTCCTAACTTTGAGACAAGAAAAATGAAAACGTCTCTGGGTTAAACTATTATAAACGAAGCGAAAGAAAGAGACGGTGGACATTAAATAATGTATAAGAATGTTGAGAAACCCAAGTGGTTCGCCACGTTCAACGACAGCCAGCGACAAAACAATCGGTTCGACAGGTAAAAAGGACACGAAACAAATAAAACGATTATATATAATTAAGGTATAAACATCATTTATGGCAGAGGTATTAGGACACATATCGCAAATTATCGGCCCGGTGGTAGACGTTCATTTCGAGCACAGCGAGAAAGAACAGAACGCAAACCTTCCGAGCATACACGACGCTCTGAAAATCCAACGTCCGGGCGGCAAGACATTGACCGTGGAAGTGCAGCAACACATCGGAGAAGACACGGTGCGCACCATCGCCATGGATAGTACGGACGGCCTGCAACGCGGCATGAAAGTGGTCTCTACCGGAAAACCCATCACCATGCCGGTGGGCGCACAGATTCGCGGACGGGTCATGAACGTCGTAGGCGAAGCCATCGACGGCATGCAGGCATTAGACGAAACCGGAGCATTTCCCATCCACCGGGATCCTCCTAAGTTTGAAGACCTTTCCACCACTCAGGAAGTGCTTTTCACGGGCATCAAAGTGATAGACCTGTTGGAACCCTATCTGAAAGGAGGAAAAATCGGATTGTTCGGTGGGGCGGGCGTAGGAAAAACGGTATTAATCAAGGAGCTCATCAACAACATTGCCAAAAAGCATAACGGCTTTTCCGTGTTCGCCGGTGTGGGAGAACGTACGCGTGAGGGTAACGACCTGCTACGCGAAATGATTGAGTCCGGTGTCATCAAATACGGCGACGAATTTCTGAAAAGCATGGAAGCCGGGCATTGGGACCTGTCGAAAGTAGACATGGATGAGGTGGAAAAATCCCAAGTGGCCATGGTATTCGGACAGATGAACGAACCGCCGGGCGCACGTTCTTCCGTAGCGCTTTCCGGTCTGACCTTAGCCGAGTCTTTCCGTGACAACAATAAGGGAGACGGACCGCGTGACATTCTGTTCTTCATCGACAACATCTTCCGTTTCACCCAGGCCGGTTCCGAAGTGTCCGCCCTGTTGGGACGTATGCCCTCGGCCGTGGGTTATCAGCCGACACTGGCTTCCGAAATGGGACAGATGCAAGAACGAATCACGTCCATGAAGAACGGATCTATCACGTCTGTACAGGCCGTGTACGTGCCTGCCGACGACTTGACCGACCCTGCCCCGGCCACGACATTCACGCATCTGGATGCCACGACCGTACTGAGCCGTAAAATCACGGAGTTGGGCATTTATCCTGCGGTGGATCCCTTGGAATCCACATCGCGTATTCTTGATCCGCTCATCGTGGGACAGGAACATTACGAAACGGCCCAGCGCGTCAAACAAATCCTGCAACGGAACAAGGAGCTGCAAGACATCATTTCCATCCTCGGCATGGACGAGCTTTCGGACGAAGACCGTCTGACGGTGAACCGCGCACGACGGGTACAACGTTTCCTGTCGCAACCCTTTGCCGTGGCCGAACAGTTCACAGGCGTGCCGGGCGTCATGGTATCCATCGAAGACACCATCAAAGGATTCAAAATGATATTGGACGGAGAGGTGGACGACCTTCCCGAACAGGCTTTCCTCAACGTGGGCACCATTGAAGACGCCATTGCCAAAGGAAAAGAATTGTTGAGCGCAGCCCAAAACTAAATCGTATGGAAGAGGATAAAATTCATTTGCTCATCGTGTCGCCGGAAAAGACTTTGTTCGAAGGCCCGGTGAAGTACGTAAGACTTCCCGGCAGTGCCGGACAGTTCGCCGTATTCCACAACCACGCGCCCCTGATTTCGTCCCTCGACGCAGGAGAAGTCGTTTACCGGAGTGGAAAAGACAAGATCTGCTTGAACATTTCAGGTGGTTTTGTAGAAGTGAATGACAACACAGTCTCCGTCTGCGTAACGGAAGTGACGGCCTGACCCCTTTCAGGTCAGGCTGCATAAAAAGATAAGTTTAAGGAATGAAGCTACTAAAATATTTATGCTGTATAGGTTTATGCCTGTTGATGTTCATGCCACGGCAGGCACAGGCTGAAGAAACCCAAGAAATAGATGTGTACGAAATCGTTTTCGGCCACATCGAAGACGCATACGAATGGCATATCACAGACATCGGAGATGCCTCCATACGCATCCCCTTGCCCGTGATTGTGAAAAGCTCTTCCGGTTGGCATATATTTTCTTCTGCCCGTCTGAGAAATCAAGCCCGATACGAAGGATTATACATCGCACCGGATGGCGAATATAAAAATAAAATCGTAGAAAAAGACGCCACGGGAGAAGAAATCCGTCCGTTCGACATCTCCATCACCAAAAACGTGCTGGCACTGTTCATCAACAGCGCCATATTGGTGGCCATCATGCTGGGATGTGCGCGTTGGTACAAGCGTCACGAAGTGAGCGAAGGAGCACCTAAAGGCGGTGTGGGCATGATAGAGGCTCTGGTGGTCATGATAAACGATGAAGTCATCAAAGGATGTATCGGGGAAGACTACCGGAGATACGCTCCCTACTTGCTGACCGCGTTCTTTTTCGTTCTGGTTAACAACCTGATGGGTATTCTTCCAATCTTTCCGGGAGGAGCTAACGTCACGGGAAACATTGCCATTACATTGGTATTGGCATTGTGCACCTTTCTCTTCACCAACATCTGCGGAACAAAAGCCTATTGGAAGGATATCTTTTGGCCGAAAGTCCCCTTATGGTTGAAAGTTCCCGTGCCTCTCATGCCTATGATTGAGCTATTCGGGATTTTCACCAAACCATTTGCTTTGATGATCCGTCTGTTTGCCAACATCATGGCCGGGCACGCAGCCATCCTAAGTTTGGTAGCCATTATCTTCATTACGGTGAAGGCAGGTCCGGTCATCAACGGTTCCATGACGGTCATATCCGTACTTTTCGGTATCTTCATGGACATGCTGGAACTTCTTGTAGCCTTCATCCAAGCGTATGTATTCACCATGTTGTCGGCCGTGTTCATCGGACTGTCACGCGTAAAAGAAGAGAATTAAAGGAAAACTATTAGAAAATTAAGTATAACCCTTAAAAACAGAAACATTATGTTATTATCCATTTTATTACAAGCTATCGGAGGTATAGGTCTTACCAAGTTGGGTGCAGCGATTGGCGCTGGTATTGCCGTTTTGGGTGCAGGTATAGGTATCGGACGCATCGGCGGCTCGGCCATGGACGCCATTGCACGACAACCGTCGGAATCCAACAACGTGCGTATGAATATGATCATCGCGGCAGCTTTGATAGAAGGTGTAGCCCTCATCGCCATTGTCGTTTGTCTTTTGACATTGTTCCTCTAAACCGTTGTTGCTTATGGGACTGCTAACCCCGGATCCGGGCACACTGTTCTGGATGGTGATTATATTCGGAATCGTATTCTTCATCTTGGCTAAATACGCATTTCCTGTCATCACCGGAATGGTGGACAAACGGAAACAATACATAGACAGTTCGCTGGAGGCTGCCCGCCAGGCCAACGAGCAGTTGCAGCAGGTAAAAGCCGAAAGCGAAGCACTGCTGGCACGGGCACACGAAGAGCAGACCGCCATACTGAAAGAAGCTTCCGCCACGCGCGACCGCATCATCGCCGAAGCACGCGAACGGGCTCGCACCGAAGCGCGGAAAGCTTTGGATGAAACCCGCCACCAGATAGCTGCGGAAAAAGAAAGCGCCATCAACGACATACGTCGGCAAGTAGCGATACTGTCTGTAGATGTGGCTGAAAAGGTATTGCGTAAAAAACTGTCTGATGATAAGGAACAGCTTGAATTAGTGAACAGACTGTTGGACGAAGTTAAATCAAACAACAACATTGAATAATGGATATAGGAATTATTGCAAGACGTTATGCCCGCGCATTGTTGCTCTTCGCATGCGAGAACGGACACGAAACCTTGGTGTACGAACAGGCCCAACAACTCCTGTTCCAATACAACCAGCTTCCGGAGTTCCGCCATACGATAGAGAATCCGATGGTGAGCCGTACAGAGAAAATAAAGCTCTTGCACAATGCTACCGCCGGAGCGGACACATGCGAAGAGTTGACCAAATTCTTCTATCTGCTACTTGAAAAAAGGCGCGAAAAGCTATTGGCTTTCATCCTGCATTCTTTCTTATTCTTATATCGGAAAAAGAAAAAAATACGTCAGGGAAAACTTGTCACGGCAATGCCGCTACCGGAGGAAACCCTCAACGAGCTGAAAGCGCTCATCCTGAAACGCTATCGGGGACGCACGGTGGAATTCAACACCAAGGTAGACCCCGACATCATCGGTGGCGGCATTCTGGAAATCGGCTATTGGCGAATCGACGCCAGCATAGCCGGACAGTTGAAACGCGTGAAGAAACAGTTCATCGAGAAAAACAGAAGAATCGTATAATGAAAAGGAAACAAGAATATGCCAGATAAGATAAGACCCAGCGAGGTTTCGGAGGTATTGCTCCAACAGCTCAAAGGAATCAACACGTCCATCCAGTTCGACGAAGTGGGCGCGGTGTTGCAGGTCAGCGACGGCGTGGCACGTATTTATGGATTGCTCCATGCCGAGGCCAATGAATTATTGGAATTTGAAAACGGAGTGATGGGAGTGGTGATGAACCTGGAAGAAGACAACGTGGGAGCCGTCCTCTTAGGAGCCACCGACCTCATCAAAGAGGGCATGATTGTGAAACGTACGGGACGCATCGCCTCCATACGGGTCAGCGAGAACATGCTGGGGCGCGTCATCGACCCGTTGGGCGTTCCTTTGGACGGAAGAGGCACCGTAGGAGGGGAACTTTTCGAAATGCCGCTGGAACGCAAAGCTCCCGGAGTCATTTACCGCCAACCGGTATCTGAACCTCTGCAGACAGGCATCAAGGCCATCGACGCCATGATTCCCATCGGACGGGGACAACGCGAATTGATCATCGGCGACCGCCAAACGGGGAAGACCGCGATAGCCATCGACACCATCATCAACCAACGTTCCGCATACGAGGCGGGCAAACCGGTGTACTGCATCTATGTGGCCATCGGGCAGAAAGGCTCCACCGTGGCCAACATCGTCAACACGCTGCGTGAAAAAGGTGCCATGGACTACACGGTGGTCGTAGCCGCTACGGCTGCCGACCCGGCTGCATTGCAATACTTCGCACCGTTTGCCGGGGCAGCCATCGGAGAATATTTCCGTGACACCGGCCGCCATGCCTTAGTCGTATTCGACGACCTTTCCAAACAGGCCGTAGCCTACCGCGAGGTTTCGCTCATCCTGCGCCGTCCGTCGGGTCGCGAAGCTTACCCCGGCGACATCTTCTACCTGCACTCCCGCCTGTTGGAACGTGCTGCCAAAATCATCAACCAGCAGGAAGTGGCCGAGCAGATGAACGACCTGCCGGAAAGCCTGAAAGGAAAAGTGAAATGCGGAGGTTCGCTCACGGCACTCCCTATCATCGAGACACAGGCAGGCGACGTGTCCGCCTACATCCCTACGAATGTGATTTCCATCACCGACGGACAGATATTCCTCGAAACTGACTTGTTCAACCAAGGCTTCCGTCCGGCCATCAATGTAGGTATCTCCGTATCCCGTGTGGGCGGCAGCGCGCAAATCAAGAGCATGAAGAAAGTGGCCGGCACGCTGAAAATCGACCAGGCACAATACCGTGAACTGGAAGCTTTCTCCAAGTTCAGCAGCGACATGGATTCCGTGACCGTCATGACCATCGACCGCGGACGAAAGAACAACCAACTGTTGATACAACCCCAATACTCCCCCATGCCGGTAGGCGAACAAGTCGCTATCCTCTATTGCGGTACGCACGGACTGATGCGCGACATACGTATCGACCAGGTCATTGCCTTCCAACACGAATTTCTGGAAAGCCTGCGCGCATCGCACCGTCAGGATGTGTTGGAGGTTTTAGAAGGCGGAGTCATCAACGAACAAGTGACCAAAGTCATCGAAGATGTGGCTCAGTCCACTCTTCTGTTATTTAAACACTGATTAGACCATGGCATCATTAAAAGAAGTAAAGGGCAGAATACTCTCGGCCAATAATACGCTGAAGATTACGTCGGCCATGAAAATGGTGGCTTCCGCCAAGCTGCACAAGGCGCAAGAAGTCATCGAAGGCATGTTGCCCTACGAACGGCAGATGTCGGCCATCATGACCCACTTCTTGCAAACCGGCGGTAAAACGGAATCGCCCTTTGCCACGCAACGGGAGGCAAAGCGCATTGCACTGGTCATATTCTCGTCCAACAGCAGTTTGTGCGGCGGATTCAACTCCAACGTCATACGCTCCTACCATCAGTGGCTGGACGAACACGCACAAATGGCAAAGGAAAATCTTATCATCTATCCCGTAGGAAGAAAGATTGCAGACGCTGTGAAAAAATCGGGCTTTACCCCGGCCGGAGATTATACGCACATGGCCGATAAGCCCAACTATACGGAATGTGAGAGTTTGGCAGCAGAACTATGCGAACGTTTTTTGTCGGGCGACATAGACCGGGTAGAGCTTATTTATCATCACTTTAAATCCGCCGGTTCACAGGAACTCGTCAACACGGTATATTTACCGATAGATTTGTCTGCCATGACCGAGGTTCCGACCGACAACCGGCAGCCGGACTATCTGATAGAACCTTCGGAAGAAATTCTATTGGCCAAACTGATTCCGGAGGTGTTGAAGCTGAAAGTCTATACCACTCTTTTAGACTCCAACGCATCCGAACATGCCACACGAAGCATGGCCATGCAGATAGCCACGGACAATGCCAACAACTTGATACAGGACCTCACCGTCGTGTACAACAAAGGACGCCAGCAGGCCATCACCAACGAACTGTTGGACATCATGGGCGGCACCATGGCTTGATGCGCCGCGCTCCGCGACTTCTGAAAAAAAGACCGGGCATACCAAGAGAATTTCCTCTGTATGCCCGGTCATTTTTTCCTGATTCCGTTACCGCCCTCACCTGTGTTTCCTACCCTTGTGTTCCAGACCTAAAAAACACGTTCGGAAGGCTCTTTGCAACAGTCTGATAATTAACGCCGTAAAAATCTGCGCCAAACGATTTTTCATTCTCAGCCGAATGATTTTTCAATCTCCTGAGATTGATTTTCCGTTCTGCGGCAAACGGTTTTCCCGCCTCTTGCCTGCTTTTCAGCGGCGCGGCGCAGAATGCGTTTTTTGTCCCTGAAAACGCGGACGACTTCCCATGTCCGGACGTTCATAAAGCTGTTGCACCTGTCTCATCGTCAACACTTTCTTAAACTTGTCATAGTAGCTCTTCTGTACGTCCAACCGTTTCTCCTGAGCCGAAAAACGAGCCTTTATGTTCTCGTCTATATCTTTATCCGATTGTGCCGCCTGACCTCCTTTTTCCTTTTTGGGCACGCGGCATTCCGCCAACTTTTGCATGTATTCCTCGTAAAGGGGAATAAATTTTGCCGATGTTTCGTCGTCCAACATCAGTTTCCCGGCCATCCGCTTGGCCATCTGTTCGGGATTCGTCCGCATGCGCGGCGTGTTTCCGCCCTCTTGGGCTGACAATGTGCTTCCGGCCAACAAAGCAAAACATACGGCCATCATCAATTTTCTCATAGTTGTTTCCTTTTTAATTAAACCATTCTTTTTTGTTTCACAGAAGTATGACCCATTTCCAGATATAAGGTTTACTCGCAAAATCTCTACTCTGCCGAATATAACAAGCTTTAACAAGCCGTACCGGACCGTCACATACTCAAAGAGCCGGCTCCGTTTCCTTACGAAGCCGGCCCCTGCACCGTATCTTTCCGGCGTGCAAACCGTATTATTTCATCACAAACGTATTATAAGAATGTGCTGCCAGTTCGGCGGACAGGCTCTTCTCTCCTATCTTGACCACCAACGGAGAAACCTCGTCTTTGAAATTTCCGGCCACGACCACATACTTTCCTTCAGGTGTGCGGCTGACCAATACCGGCATCCTGTCGTCCCCTTGGGCTTTGTAAGCCACCACCTGACTGCCTTTCGTGATGAAATGGCTGTAATGCTTCACGGCAAAATACTCCGGAGTATAGGTAAACGTACGTGCCTTGGAATCCACCCGGATAAGGGCATTCTGTTTCCATCCCCACGGACTCTCGCCATTGTCGGCCAAGATGAAATTCCAGAAAGTGTACTCGTTGCATCCGTTACCCAAATAATGGTTCATCAGTTCAAAGGTATGTTCGCCTGCTCCCCAGTCGAAGCTACCCCGTCCGCATTCGCTTTCCGAACACATATAGTTCCACTCGGGATGTTCCTTGCGCAGTACGGGGAGCGACTCGCGGCCTTCCCATTGGAATGCCATGCCGCTTACGTATTCCTGCAACTTCGTGTCGGAAGCAATCTTCTGCACGTAGTCCACACGGTTGGTGTTGAACGTCCCGAGATAAAGCTTCACCTCCGGATGTTTTTGTCTGAGCGTGGGACCCAGATAGTCACGATTGAACCGCACCGTTCCCTCGGCCGTCCATGCACAACCGGGGTAAGGCGTGTAGCTGTATGCCTCATTCTGATATATCACCATATCTATATTCACCCCCTGTTCCTTGTAAGCGTCGATAAACTTACAGAAATAATTGGCATACGCCTGCAAGTAACGCGGATCCTGTATAAAGTAGTCCGTGGTAGCCAACTGGCGCGGGAATTTATCCCCTCTCCTACCGACCAGTTTCATTTCATCAGGATCCACCTTGTCGTTCACATTACCGTAAAGGATGTAATTCATCTTTTCGGGCATGTGGTTGAACTTGCTGCTCAACACAGGATAATCTCCCGTGATTTTCATCCAACTGGGTGGACACCACGGAGATGTCCAGAACGTCAGTTCGGGATTATACTTCTGTGCCGCGCGTATGAAAGGGATGATGGACTGTTTGTCGCGGTCTATATTGAAATAACGCAGTTCCAGATCCCCGGCCACCTCGTCGCAACTATACCAAGAACGGGCATAGTCGTTGGCGTTCATGGAAATACGCCCACGGGAAATACGCAAATCCCCCTCCGGCGAAAATACGTTTTTCAGAATCTCGTCCTGTTCGTCACGGGTCAACATGCCCAACGCGTCCCAATCCAATTCATTAAACGTGGCACCCCATGCCTTGAATTCCACAATCGGTGCCGCATTCTCTTCCACCGTCACATGGGCATCCGCAGCCTTCTTGGACATCTTCACCGTAGACGTTTTCCACGTATTTCCTTCCGTACTGGCATACCACGTGAATGATTGTGCCAAACTCCCGGCAGACCAAGCCGCCACACAACTGCATGCGAAAAGCAATTTGATTCTTTGTTTCATAATACTTCAAAAATTAGTTAATGAATATCAAGTGCAAATCTAACACTTTTTCCGAAACAGATATCTGATATAAATCAGAAAAAGCGGGCTCACACCCGCTTTCTTCTTAAAAAAAATTAATCCATACTTCAACTTTTATGCGTCATAATCTCCAAAACCTTACGGTCGGTCTCGTTCATGGCTTCGGCTCCGATACTTGTCAGGTTATGTATGCTCTTATCCACATCATCGTCGATGATGCCCTCCACGCTGCTCACACATTTCTGCTGCATGGCCAGCATGGCTGACAATACGGCTGTGGAAACCCCGCTCGTCAATTTCAATGCGCAACTCGGTTTGGCTCCGTCACAAATCATCCCCGTGAGGTTCGCTATCATATTCTTCACGGCGTATGAGACTTGCTCGTACTTTCCTCCCATCAGATAGGTGATGCCACAGCTCGATCCCGTAGAAGCCACCACACATCCGCACAAGGCCGACAGGACACCCAGACTTTGCTTGATATAAATGGCTGTCAGATGGCTCAGCATAAGCGCGCGAACAAGTTCTTCGTCCGTATTGTGATTCTCTTCGGCAAAAACCACGACCGGCATCGTAGCACAAATCCCCTGGTTGCCGCTTCCGGAATTGCTCATCACCGGAATCATAGCCCCGGCCATACGGGCGTCGCACGCACATGAGGTGCTCGACAGAATATGAGAGAATATCGTATCCCCCATAATACCGCGCCCCAAAGGACGGCTCAGCGTCTTGCCCAACTCATGTCCGTAGCACCCTTTCAAAGCTTGCCGGGAGGCCGATTCGTTCAAGCGGCGTGCTTCTCGGATAAATTCGATTTCTTCCAACGGCGCTTCTACTGAAAAATCGTACACCTTGCGCAAGTTGAGTTCGCATTCATCCTCTCCGGCTTCCTCTCCTTGTGGCATACGATTGTCCAACAGCACTTTCCCGTCTTTCTCCACATAGACGAAATGCGTATGCTGACCGGCAATGACAGCCGTAGCCCTATGGCCGGACTCACTCTCCACTATGGCTTCGACATACAGCTTTTCCGAAATGCCTTCTTTTAATGATATTTTGACACGCCGCTCCGCTATGTATTGTTTGCCCTGCTCTACGTCTGTCGGCATCACGTCTTTCAGCACCTCCAGCCCGTATGCAGACTTACCTGCCACTACGCCCAAAGCTATAGCTATGGGAAGTCCCACCATACCCGTACCGGGAATTCCCACACCCATGGCATTTTTCAGTATATTCGCACTGAGGAAGACGCTGACTGCGACCGGTCTTTCTCCAAGCACCTCTGCCGCGCGGGCCACACAAAGAGACACGCATATAGGTTCTGTGCATCCCATTGCCGGCACCACCTGTTGCTTCACCAACCGGATGATGCGTTCCCGCTCCGTTTTTTCAATTTTCATGTTTTATTCTTTTCCGACCCAAAGGTCATTCGTCCGCCAGTTCTTCCTCCACATCCTTAATGTCCGCCTCGGGGGTATAGCTTCCGTAAAAAGTATCATCTCCGGCCGTATCGCCCTCTTCTTCCGACTCCGAATCAGTTTCAGTGTCTTCGTCTACAATACGACGATTGCCGTCTTCGTCATATTCCGGTTCGGGCACAAAACGCAATTTCTCTACCGGTTCGCGTTTCTTGGCAAAAATAGCCTCTACCCAAGTTCCTTTCGCAATCTCCAAGGCTTCATAACCATCGGCGACTTTACGTTCCAGCGTACCGCCTGCAGCATGGATGCGTGAAGCAGGCAGAGTTGTCGTACTAATGTCGAAAGCCGACTCTATAATGTCTTTTATCGTCAAAGATATGGAATCCCAACCACCGCCGAAATTACCTTCTATCAACTTCAGCAGGTCGGACGCCGTAATATGTTTAATGTTCTCATACGAGAGGTCCGTAATCCGGCGAATCTCTTTCTTACGTATGGCCACGGCACCTTTTCGTTTGTCTACACAAGGAAGGATGACATAATTGCCGTCGCTATACCTCATGACTTCCCGGTCGTCTTTCGGGTCGAAATGATATACGTCAAAGGCCAGCCGGATGACGTTCAGCACTTTTTCCTCAGATGAAGAAAAACCTTCTTCCTTAATATCCTTTTGCCACAATTCCAAAAGCTCTTGGGCTTCCGTTCCCCATACATTACTGGCGTTCAAATCGAGAACCGATTCCAAATAGTAATTCTTCTTCTGCATATTCTTTCCTCTTTAATTTTTTGGCAAAAGTAATAAAATAAATACGTTCTACCACAAGTATTTTTGAGAAAACGAGCGGAAATAATAAAAAAGAACCGCCCCTCTTATTCTTAAAACATAAAGATGCACAAAAAAGCGTGCGAAATCCTATTTTTACCCTTCTTTATCCTACTAAACCATTTAATATATATGTATATTTGCATTACAATCTATTCAAATTTTAAAATTGAGAACCAACAAATTTAATAGGTTGAATTTATTAATCTAATTTCTTAAAAAAACAAAAAGACCAATGAAAAAGACATTACTGACAGCTTTGGCATTACTCATGCTATCAGCGGGTGCTTGGGCCGATCCCATCAACCTAAAAAAAGCCAAGGAATTAGCCGCGGCCTACATGCACGGCAACAACCTTCCGGAAGTCGTAGAAACCGCAGTAACCAAACGCAAAAGTCCCACGGGGACTCCCCCTTTGTACATTTTTAATAGGGGAGAAGGCAAAGGATTCATCATCATATCTGGAGATGATTGTATGCCGTCAGTTTTGGGATACACCGAACAGGGGAATTTTACCCCTGAGACACTGCCTCCGAGTTTGCTTGAATGGATAGAAGGGTATAGTCAAATCATACAGGCAGCACAAGCCCAAGGTTTAGGGCCGAGAGTACAAACACGGGCCAACGACAAGGAAAACATCGCCCCATTGGTCAGTGCACACTGGTCGCAAGGGGCTCCTTACAATAACTTATGCCCGTATATGTCAAACGGGTCGGGCCGCGCGCTGACCGGATGTGTGGCCACGGCTGCCGCACAAGTCATCTACTATTGGAGAAAAGAGCTGCCCGACCGTTCGCAGTATGATACACCGACTTACGGTTACGGCGACGCTCCCGTCACCGAATCATTCCCGAAAGGAACTCCCTTGCAATGGGAACTGATGCAGGACAACTACGGAGGCTCCACGCCCGAGGACATGAACACGGCCGTGGCCACGCTGATGGCCATCACGGGAACATCCACATGGCTCACTTACGGCTCATCCACCTCGGGGCAAATCAGTGATTTGGTCAATACCTTCTCCGGACAATTCCTCATGGACAGCCGATGTACATACAAATCCGGCATCAGCCAGTCGGAATGGGAAAACATGATTTATGACGATTTGTCCAAAGGTTGGCCCATCGTGTACAGCGGCGTGCATCCCACATCAGGCGGGCATGCCGTAGTGGTAGACGGATACCGCGCCTCAGACAACCTTTTCCATTTCAATTTCGGTTGGGGCGGTGGCGGTGACGGCTACTTCACCGTGGACGACCAGACGGGCATGAACGGGTTCAATTCTTGGCAAGGCATGACCCATGCCATACATCCGCGTGCCCATTCTTTGGAAGGTGAAATCCGGACAGACAAGATGTACACCCGCATGAAAAACGCCATCAAGGTGGAAATCACCAACCATGGAACCACGGACTACAAGGGAATATACCTTGCCATCGAGCGAAAAGAAGAGGAACCGACAGACGTAAGCGACGCACTTCTGAGAGACGTGAACACGGTCGTCCCGAGCGGAGAAACGGCAACCGTGGAATTGACTTACCGGCCCAGTATCGCCGGGCCGTATTACATGTACCTCATGGACAGTAATGCCCGTATCCTGGCACGCCTGACGACCGAAGCCTCCGTACAGGAACCCGTCTTGTCACTGAACGGCCTCCGGCTCGATGCCGCTCAGGAAAGCGAGAAAACATCCATCGTGATCGGCGGACAAGAGAGCACCATATTATATAATAAGGTGTACAGCGACGCAGCCTGCGTCCTGGCTTCCATAACGAACGCCCAAGAAGCTACCGCCACTACGCCGACCTTGCAATGCGACCTGTACCAATACGATGCCGGACAATCAGCCTTTGTCATACGCGAGGATTTGTCGGACAGGGAGACCGTCTTTGCTGAAGGCGCGACACAAGACGTGACGTTCAACTTCGACGACATGGAAAAAGACGTGTTATACGCCGTCGCACTGCACCGCGACTACAAGGCCGGAGGAGAAGAGCGGACGATGGAGGCAGCACCGGAAGACACCATGGTCTATTTCAAGATAGCCGGTTGCGACCTCACCATGGCCGAAACGGACAACCGGGGAACCGTCTTCTTCGGCCACTGGAACAGGGACAAGTTTTTGGAACTGGCGGCCACGACCCCGGCCTTGCACTACGACCTGACACGCGTGACTGGCATAGACAGCCTGCCGCAGGTAGCGAACCCGAACATAGTGTTCTATCTTGATGCCGCCTCGGACGTCACCGGACGCAACATCATCAAAGACGGGATATGCGAGGAGCTCTACCTAACCCTGGGTTACGACTACTACGCGAAGGAACCTTTCACTGCCCGCCGCGCCGTCTTCGACCCGCAGTCCTCGTCGACGAAATGGCAATATATCGCCCTGCCTTTCGACTGCGAAGTATCCGAAGGCAGCCGCGCACGGCGAATCAAGAAACTGAGCAACATCCTTATCTCGGAATCGGACGAAGTAAACACAACGTTAAAGGCTTGCACGCCTTACCTCTACCGGACTACCCGGCCGGGCGAAGACCGGATTACGGCCACCGACGTGACCGTCGATGACGGGCACGGAACGGCTACGTCCGACACCCTGTCCTACAGTTTCAGCAATGGAGTGGCCAGGAAAGGACTCCGCATGCTGAACAAGGCCGACATACAGACCTTCGTAGAGGACGAGGGCGCCACCATCCCCGCTTTCAGCGGTTACCTTACGTACGACAAGGACGTAAGCATCAACATCTACGCATACGAAAAGAAAGACAAGGAAAGCGAGGAGCTCGGCGAACTGTTGGGACAAGCCTACCTCTTGGCTGAAAATCCGGAAGGACAATTGTCACAGGAAGACCTCAACACGTTCCTCGACCAAATCCACACCGCAGCCGCATGCTATACCCGCCATCCGGAAGCGGAGGAGATAGCCGAAGCCGCCGCCCTTCTGGAGGAGAATATCAAAGCCTGCCGACAGAACCTCATCCCCACAGATGCGCCCATCGACCTCACGGATGTCTACCTGACCAATGCTTCGTTTGAAAGCCGACGCACCACGGGTTGGGACATCACGCGCGAGACAGGGCAGAGTTCAAAGGTGGCGGACGTTTCCTCTTTAGACAACTACATGGTGGATGCCGATGGCAGTTACGTGTTCTACTCTTATTCCAGTAGCGGGGTAGGCAGCGTCACGTTGAGCCAGAAAACCACGAGCCTGAAAAACGGATTCTACCGCGTGAAGGCATGGATAGCCACTGACGAAGGACAGAGCGTCACGCTCTTTGCCAACGAGGCCACAGCCACGATGACCGACGACGGTTTCGGCGGACGTTACCTGCGGGAAACCATCATAGACAGCATCCACGTGACGGACGGCATGCTCACCCTCGGCATCAAAGGTAACGACGGATGGTATAAGGCCGACAACTTCAGATTGTATTATCTGGGCGACGGCACCACCTCCGTCACTTCCGTACGTAAGGGCACAGCTACCGTCAAAGCATACGGCGGAGAGGGTTGCATCAGTTTGCAAGGTCCGGAAGGACAAGTGCTGACCGTTTCCATCTACGGAACGGATGGACGCATGGTACGGCAAGTGACCGTCGACGGGCGCGAACAAGTGCGCGGCCTATCCAAAGGGCTATATATCGTAGACCGGCAAAAAGTCATCGTCCGGTAATACGGACAATCGACCACATCGCCTACATTACCCCACTTCCACCTACAAGGTATGGAAGTGGGGTTTGTATTTCATATTTTTATCACCCATAATCAAACGGTACACAAGAGCAAAATCGGCGATAAATTATCGTATTTTACGTCTTAAAAAGGAAAATTCATAGAAAATATTGATGGAAATACCCAAAAAACACACCAAACCTTATAATTATATTATATTTATTTGTAACTTTGTTTTAAGTTCATTTACTTATCATTCATTAAAAAAATGGACAGTATAAAAGCAATTATCAAATTAGATGACTGAAAAAGCAAGAAAACAGAAGTGGAATACAGGGTGTATTCCACTTCTTATATTATACATAATCCACGGAGTATTCGTCACGGCCTACATGGGGGAATATTATCCCGAGGTGGAGTTCGCCTTTTGGGTCGCCGAAGTCTTCCTCGTCATGCACGCCTACGCTTTGTGCAGACTGCCCCATAAGGTAGAATGGAATGACTTCTGGGGCATCAATTATCTTTGCACATACATCCCCACACTTCCAAACTCCCCAAAACGGTCTGCCCTTTACATCAGGATTTTCATCCGGATTTTCTCTGCCAGCTTGGTAATTATTCCACCCACCGCTATCGTATCAGCCCGACTACACCTCCCTTTGTATACAACTTTCTACGCCTTATTATATGGCCAAGCAGCCGTAGGCACAGCGTGTTTACTCATCTTGCTGAAAAAGAAGTGGACGCAGCACCGGTGACGGCAACCTTTATAACGCCATCCAGCCTGCTCTCAAAAATCCGGTAGGCTTCTTCAATACGTTCCAACGGGAAACGGTGGGTGACGAGCGGCGTGGTGTCAATCCGGCCCGCCTCTATCAGGGAAAGGATTTCGGCACAATCGCAACCGTCCACCCCTCCGGTCTTGAACGTCAGGTTCTTCCCGTACATGTCCGGCAACGGCAACAACTGGGGCTTGTCATAAAGCGCCACAATCGTCACGATGGCATTGGGACGGGCACACTCCCAGGCCAGTCGGAAACTGTCCTGACTACCGGCCACTTCCAACACCACGTCCGCCCCTCCATGGGCACTATGGCGCAACACAAAGTCTTTACAGCCTTCGGGAGTCGTCACCTCCACCCCGGGATAGTGTTCGCGCACGAAACGCAACCGCTCCTCCGACCGTTCGCAAACGATGACGCGATACGGATTTTTCAGCATGACACACTGCAAAGTGCATATCCCCGTGGGGCCTGCGCCGATAATCAACACCGTGTCCTCTTCCTTGATTTCCGAGATACGCGCCGCCCAAAAGCCTGTGGCCAAGATGTCGCCCACGAACAAAGCTTGCTCGTCGGTCACCGACGGGGGAATCACATTCAAGCCCTGGTCCGCATACGGAACCCTGACAAATTCGGCTTGTCCTCCGTCGATGCGGCAACCCAAAGCCCATCCGCCATGAGGGTCGGTGCAGTTGTTCACGTATCCGTGTCGGCAAAAGAAGCATTCCCCGCAAAATGTCTCCACGTTTACGGTCACCCTGTCGCCCGGCTTGACCGAAGTGACTTCATGGCCTACTTCTTCCACCACCCCGACCATTTCATGCCCTACCGTGATTCCCGGTACGGCACGTGGCACACTCCCGTGTTTGATGTGTAAATCACTGGTACAGATGCTTCCCAACGTCACCCGTACGATAGCATCCCGCCCGTCCTGCAACTCCGGACGCGGCTTTTCCCTTAATTCGAATCTCCCTTGTTCTACGAACGTGTATGCAAGCATAATCGTCTCCTTTCTTTTGAACGGTTCTTTCCGTACGCAAAGATAGCGAAAGGCGAGAGCAGTTCCAAGCCAAAAGCTTGCTTTTGAGCGAGGAACTGCCGATCCGCATCCTATCTTCGTGAAACAAAGAAAACGAAAGGCGAGAGCAGTTCCAAGCCAGAAGCTTGCTTTTGGACGAGGAACTGCCGAGCCGCATCCTATCTTCGTGGAAACAAAGACAGCGGCCCTCCATCCCGCTACTCCGCTGCGCCGCCCGCCCCTTCTCCCCTTCACACTCCGCAGGTGTAGACTGACAAAATGGCAGTTTTTCGCCCTACTCTCAGAGAGAACAAAGACGGAAACAGCCTCATCTGGAAAATTCTTTTTAAGAAACATACATATTTGTGCGGCATACCCCAATAAGAATTATGGAATATTCACAATCAATTGCAAGAGATTGATTTCTCATTCGGCTGAAAGCGATTAATTTTTCTCCGCATAACTTTCCGTCATCGTCCTCATCCCACCCCAAAAACAAGAAGAAAAGGGCAAAACATCCTACGGGAAAAAGGGATTTTTTCTCTATTCCGACGTTATTCCCCGACAAAAAACTACTGTCATTTTGTATGGCTTCCCCCTCGCCTATGCCGGATACCCGGATACGGAAGGTAAGTAAAAGACAAACGGAAATTACATTCAAGCATGAACCGGCTTCTTATCCGTTACATATTGTCCCGGGCAAAAGGCACGAGAATCCATTATTTTCGCACACGCCTGCACCCGTTCCCGAAAAACCAAACCTAAGCTCATTATAACTGACATTTTGGCAGACTCAAAATGAAGTTCAATGAAAAAATGAATCACAAAAAGGGATGCCGCGACCGGCATCCCTTTACCTTTAAAACAAAATCCCCGTACGTAGGGAAAACGTTCCTACACAAACGCGGGGCACATCTTCCCCTCTGGGTTCTATTCCTCTTCCAACGTCATGCCCAAATAAGAACAAGAGAAGTTCTTTCCTTTTACGGAAGGAAACTGGCTGCGCGCATCCACATCTTGCCGTGAACGCAAATGATCCACTATGCGATTGTAGCATTCCTGCGCGTTACGAGCCTTGCAACGAGCCTTGAACCGCGTATCCTTATACTGGAACTTCGTGGTGCCGGGAATGGGAACCACACGTTTGAAAAGGATTTCCCCTTCATACCATCCCGGACGGTCGTTGATGGAAAAACGGGCCGCGGGTTCCTTCTCCGAACTTTCGGCCAAAGACTGCGTCCTGCCTCCGTTCACTTTAAATTCGGCCAAAGTCGTAGCCGTCGTCTTAATCACAATAAAATACACACGGGGACGTACCTTATAACGCTTGGGATAAGGCATCGGACTATCCATGTATTGGCGCAAATCTTTCACGAAAGCCTCATCCAACGTAATACCCGGCAGAGAAGAGAGGAAATCGAAAGCCTCTTCCGCCGAACTCACCACGCACTCCTCGTCAAAATAGCGAATGTATAAATTCATCAATTCATTAAATAAATAAAACCATAAAATCCGAACAATTATACACCAAGGATATAATTAGTCGGAGACCGGTGCAAAATTATATAAAATCTCCCGTCCGGACAAATTTTGTCTGGTTTAATCCGCCCCGGCGATAACAAAATAAGTAACTTTGCACAACCATTCATGATAAATTGAACATGCCTATCATCAGATTCATTAAAAACTGGACTCTCCCCATCGCCATGCTCGCGGGAGCATTGTCTTACTTCATTTACACCGGGATTCCTGCCCTGGAACCTACGAAGCCTTACGTAGCCCGGTTTATCGACATCCTGCAACCGGCATTGATTTTTGCCATGCTTTTCATCACGTTCTGTAAAGTGAATCCCAGAGAACTCCGTCCTTGCCGTTGGCATGGATGGCTGCTCTTGATTCAGGCCGGCTGTTTTGCCCTCCTTGCCGGACTTTTGAAATGTTTTCCCCATCTGCCGGGCCAAGTTTTGGCAGAAGCCGCCATGCTGTGCATGATTTGCCCGACAGCTACGGCAGCAGCAGTGGTCACCGGGAAATTGGGAGGCAGTGCGGCCAACCTGACCACCTATACCATTTTAATCAATCTGGTCACGGCACTGATAGTCCCCATATTCGTCCCCTTGATTCACCCCCACCCCGATTTGACATTCGGTGTCTCCTTTTCCTTGATATTAAGCAAAGTCTTCCCTCTCCTGTTCTGCCCGTTCCTGGCCGCTTTATTCGTTCGCTACTGCCTTCCGGGCGTACACAAACTGGTCGTCCGCTGCAAAGACCTGGCATTCTATTTGTGGGCCGTGGCACTGGCCATTGCCATCGGGGTTACCGTGAAGAGTATTGTTCACAGCGAAGTATCGGTGCTTTACCAATTGGGCATAGCCGGCATATCGCTTGTTTGCTGCGTCGTACAATTCTGGGCAGGGAAACGCATCGGAACCTGTTACAATGATTCCATCAGCGCAGGTCAGGCCTTGGGACAAAAGAACACGGTATTTGCCATTTGGATGGGGTATACGTTCATGACTCCGGTCACATCGGTAGCCGGAGGCTTCTACAGCATTTGGCACAATATCTACAACTCTTACCAGCTCTACCGTAAACGAAACGAAGAAAACAAATGAAACCGGAAAGTATAAAAACAAGAAAAGCCACCCTCACGGGCAGCTTTGCCTGAGCGGAAAACGAGACTCGAACTCGCGACCCCGACCTTGGCAAGGTCGTGCTCTACCAACTGAGCTATTTCCGCAAAAGATGCTTGTTCCATTAAGTTCATTAGCTTTTGCATTCCCCTGAATGCGGTTGCAAAGGTACAATTATTTTTTTAAAGCGCAAGCATCTGTATGGAAAAAAATCAATCGTTATTTCATTTTTTCTGTTTTCAACACATCCTGTCCCGATAGTCGGTGTAACTGAAACGCCGGTAATATTCCAAAGTCCCGTCGCTATGCAGCATCGCGATGTCCGGATGGCGGATGCCGTTGAACATATTGGTTTTTACCGTAGTATAATGTATCATATCTTCAAAGATAATCCGGTCGCCCGGCGCGAGCGGATGGCCAAAGCGCCATGCGCCCATGTAGTCACCGCTCAAACAACTGTTCCCGCCCAAACGATAGACATTTTCTTCCGGAGCCGCACGTTTCACCGCATCGGGTTCCATCGTCTCGGCGTTACGTACCGCCGGTTGATACGGCATTTCCAAACAATCCGGCATGTGGCAAGTGAAACTCACGTCGAGAATGGCCGTGCGTATCCCTTTATTTTCCACGACATCGACTACCGAAGCAACCAACGGACCGGTTTGCCAGACAAAAGCCGAGCCAGGTTCCAAAATGACCGTAAGGTCGGGATAGCGTTCCTTCAAGCCTTTCAGGATGGCCACCAAACGCTCCACATCATAATCCTTCCGCGTCATCAAATGGCCGCCTCCCAGATTGAGCCATTTCAATCGGGACAGCCATCTCCCGAACTTCTCCTCTATATGCTGCAATGTGTGTTCGAGTGCTTCGGAAGAACTCTCGCAGTGACAATGACAATGGAATCCTTCAATCCCGACTGGCAGACAGTCCGGAAGTTGCGAGGCCATCATACCGAAACGGGAGCCGGGCGCACAAGGATTGTACAAGTCCACTTCTATCTCCGAATACTCCGGATTGATGCGCAGCCCACAAGAGACACGCTCCTCCGGATGCAGACGGTTGTATTCCTCCACGCGCGGATAGAAACGGGCATACTGGCTCATGGAATTGAACGTGACATGACTGCTGCACGAGAGTATCCGGTCGAAATCACGTTCCGTATACGCCGGAGAATAAGTATGTGCCTTGCTACCGAACTCTTCCGCCGCCAAACGGGCCTCGTAGAGGGAACTGGCCGTGGTATGGCTGATGTATTCCCTGAAAACAGGGAACGATTTCCATAAAGCGAAAGCCTTGAAGGCTAAAATGATTTCCACTCCCGCCCTTCGGGATACATCCCGAATCAGCTCCAGGTTACGCCGCAACAAATCTTCCTCTATGATATAGCACGGTGTCGGCACACCTTCGTATGTAAAACGGTCTGTCTTCATGCTGCCCACTTACCTACTTAATATATGACATGCACATTATCCAACCACAATGTGGTTCCTACAGAACCCACGTACGCGCCTCCGTAACTGGAATCGAACTGCAACACGATATGCGTGGGCGTTTCACCGGCATCGGCCCAACCCACTTCCTTGATAGGCACCATCTTCCCCTTGCTGTTACGGGTGTATTGTGTCTTGTCACCGGATATCAATCCCATATAACTTTGAAACCCGGGCTGCTTGGTAATATCACCGTATTTAATAGGAAATTTTGCACCGTTTACCCAATCCGTATTGTGGTTGAAACGATGAATCATCGTTCCTATGCGTTGGGCGTACACATTCCCTTTTTTGTCTTCCCAACGTTTCTGGAGCAAACATACCACATCGGGCATATCTTTTCCCTGGACTTTGGTCACGCGGCTAAACCCTGTCTGACGGATACGGTCCGGTTCGTCGGAAAGTTTCACCTTATAGTCGAAACTGATAGCCTGCGGACGTTTGGTAAAAGGTATGCCCACAGCCAATTTGCTCATCGGATTGGACGTATTGGTAATCGGTTCGGGCACGCTGCCCAGAAAAACAGAACCGGCTGCCAACACTTCTATATTCACAATTCCCATGACTTTCACTTTCTCTACATGAGTCTCCAGGCGGGCACAATAACCGTCTCCCCGCTTCTCCCGGTAAACCGAAGTATTCGTCTTGGTGATTCCGCAAACCTTGGCCATCACATTCGACGTTGCCCATGGCGAACCTCCCTGATTCGTATAAGCCTTGTTCTCGTTCCAGACCGCGTCCGGACCGATTTCGTACAACTGTTTGGTATCTCCACCGATAATGCCGCTCTCCTTAATGTTACGGACAATCCATTGATCGAAATCACCAAACTTAATCAATTCCGACTGGGCCATGCCCTGCATCACGGGCCATACAGCCAACAGCCCTGAGACATACACACTCTTAAAATTCATTTTATATCTCTGTTTTTAGTTTTTTTCAAAAAGCCTCATTGATATTAAAGGTGAAATTCGGGCTGTCTTTGGTAAAGCCCAAATCAAAACGTATATTCACCCTTTTCTTGAACTCCCAACGATAGCCGATACCATAGTTGGGAAGCATCTCATCATAATATATATGACCGAAATTAGGAAACACGTTGGCCAGCCCCACCCATACGGCTATTCCGTTGCGCCCCTTGATATGTTGGCGCAGCTCCAACTGCCCTTCCATGATATTACGGTCGCGATATCGCCCTTCATAATACCCACGCATGCGCCCCAACACCCCGACCTGGGCCATCATGGTCCAAGGCACATCTCCATAATTGAACAAGGTATGCAATTCCATGGCCAGCACGCCGCCTTTCCACACCTGATGGTAGGTGCTATAAGTCAAGTCGGTATAACTGAAAGCGTAGTCGTTTCCGAAACCGGACGGGTAGAACATCTGTTCCCAACGAAAGAAATTGCCGCGGTAGGCATTCAGTACAAAGTCTCGCGTATCGTACGTGAAATTAAATCCCGCTCCGTAATTCGCCACCGATTTGTCTTGTCCCTCCAGCAACGTCTCGTTCTCAAAACCGAAACTGTTCACCCATTCTACGTCCACGACCGGCCCCAAAAAGACCGATTCGTTCAGGCGAAACAAAAAACTGGGCTTGAACTGAAGCTTCACACGCTCATAGTCGCTCTTATTCGCATCACTGGTACCGTTTTCATAACCTATTCCCCAAAATTTTCCCGGAAAGGTATAAAACGACAACTGATAATCGAAACGGTATCTCTGATGAGGTAGAAAATTATTTCCCCGCAACCCTACAGCCAACATCCCCGACAGGGAAGCATTGGCGTACACCGAAACATTGGACTTGGGCAACAAAGGATCGGAACGATCCCATGAATACAGACCGGAGGCCGTAGCTCCCAATCCAGCGGAAGTAGCAGCCGAATAACTCGGCCCTATCAACATACTGAAATCGAAAGGCCGGTCTTCGTGTTTATTGGTGTTACTCAGATAACGCCCTATCCACTTGAGCGGATTGCGCGTCTTGCGAACCGGCTCCACAACTGAAGATACAGAATCCGCGCCAGGTTTTATACTGTCTTTCACCTCAGCGAAGGCATGCCCACCTTCTCCGACAGCCCGAACAAACATGCAAGACAGCCCGTACAAAAGCACAGTACAAAAGAATCTATTCCGCATTTCTTATTCCATGAAGTTGCAAAATTACAGTTTTTTTGCCATTAAGAGCTACTGTTTTCAGTATATTGATGCTTTCTTAAAAGAATTAACACTATGATTTCTACATCCTATCAGCCTGTTTGTCACGAAAAACCGCCAGCAAACATTGTAAGGAACAAAAGATTTGCGTAATTTTGTCTTAATGAACAAACGAAATATAAATACCATGACTCAGATATACTCCTACGAAAAGATTCGGAACGACATGAGACTTCTGGAACTGCTCTCCCAAAGCGTCCCCAACATCGGTGCCGCATGCACGGAAATCATCAACCTGGAGGCCATTCTGAACCTGCCCAAAGGCACGGAACATTTCCTGGCCGACATACACGGGGAATACGAGGCCTTCCAGCATATCTTGAAAAACGCGTCGGGCAATATCAAACGTAAGGTGAACGAAATATTCGGAACCACAATGCGGGAGTCGGAAATCCGGCAACTCTGTTCCCTGATTTATTACCCCGAACAAAAGCTGCAATACATCAAGAACTCCGAAACGAACCTGAACGATTTCTACAACATCACCCTTCACCAACTCGTAAGCGTATGTCAGTCGGTCTCGTCCAAATACACGCGTTCTAAGGTGCGTAAGGCGCTCCCTAAGGAATTTGCCTATATCATAGAGGAGTTGTTGCACGAGTCTCCGCAAGACTATAACAAACAAGCTTACTTCAACCGCATCATCGAGACCATCGTGTCCACCGGACGGGCTGATGAATTCATCTGCGCCATCTGCAACCTGATACAACGCCTGAGCATCGACCAGTTGCACATCCTCGGCGACATCTTCGACCGCGGCCCCGGAGCGCACATCATCATGGACACACTGTGCAATTACCACAACTTCGACATACAGTGGGGCAACCACGACGCGCTTTGGATGGGGGCGGCAGCCGGCAACGACTGTTGCATTGCCAACGTGCTGCGCCTGACGCTCCGTTACGGTAACCTCGCCACACTGGAAGACGGCTACGGCATCAACCTAGTGCCGCTTGCCACGTTCGCCATGGAAACATACGCCGACGACCCCTGTCATTATTTCGGGCCGCAACTGGACAAAGACGACACGAGGCATAACCAGAAAGCCCGACGCCTCATAGCACAGATGCACAAGGCCATCAGCATTATCCAGTTCAAGCTCGAAGCTGCCATGATAGACAGCCGCCCCGAATGGCACATGAAAGAGAGGAAACAACTGGAGCACATTGATTTTGAAAGAAAAGTTTTCGTGCGAGACGGGAAGGAATATGCCATGCGCGACTGTTATTTCCCCACCATCGACCCGAAATCGCCCTACAAACTCACGCCCGAGGAGCAAGAACTGGTCAACAAACTGCACCACTCTTTCAGTGTGAGCGACAAGCTGAACAAGCACATACAATGCCTGTTCTCCCACGGTTGCATGTACGGGATATTCAACTCCAATTTGCTGTTCCACGCTTCCGTACCGCTAAATGCCGACGGAAGCCTGAAGGAAGTGGACATCAACGGAGAAAAAGTCAAAGGACGGGCCTTGCTGGACAAGATAGGCCTGGTCTTGCGCTCCGCTTTCAACAGCGACACCGAGCCTAAAGAAAGAAAGTTTGCCGTCGACTATTTTTGGTATCTGTGGTGCGGCGTGGACTCTCCCCTGTTCGACAAATCCAAAATGACTACTTTCGAACGCTATTTTCTGGAGGACAAAACCACCCATACCGAAGAGAAAGGGTATTACTACAGATTGAGGGACGACGAGAAAGTCTGCGACATGATTCTCGATTCGTTCGGGGTCACGGGGCAGCACCGCCACATCATCAACGGCCACGTCCCGGTACGCGTAGGGCGCGGAGAGACGCCCATCAAAGCCAACGGCAAACTGATGGTCATCGACGGCGGCTTCGCCAAAGCCTATCATAATACGACCGGAATAGCGGGCTACACCTTGGTGTTCCACAGCCGGGGCTTCCAGTTGGTACAGCACGAACCGTTCACATCGGCCGAAGAGGCCATCAAAAACGGGACGGACATCGTGAGCACCACGCAAATCGTGGAAATGAGCACCCAACGTATGATGGTGAGGGACACCGACAAGGGTGCCGAACTGGAAATCCAGATAGAAGAGCTGAAAGAATTGCTCTATGCCTACCGGCACGGTTTCATCAAGGAAAGTACCAAAAACAAGTTCCGCTATTGACGCGCAGCGCACGCGTTTCCTTCGCCTGCCCCACGAAGCGTCGTCGTCCGGACGCACCGAACATCCGGTATTTCGTACATATTATTTACAAGAAGAACATCATTGATTTACAACCGATTACAGTTGTAAAAAAGTTCTGCGCCAAACGATAAATCGTTCTCAGCAGATTGATAAATCATTCTCAGCAGAACAAAATTTCGTTTGGCGCAGAACGTTTTTTGTATATCATTCTTCCTTTTCACGCTTCCCAAACAGCAGTTGACGGTCGCGCTCGCAAGCCGGAACGGCCCATGCTTCCGGCACCAAACGCCATTGGTACAAAGGACGGGCGTCAATCTCGCCCTTCTTCTTGATATATTCTATGATACATGCACGCAAATCCTTATCCGTACTGGACAGCAAGCGTTCGTTCAACTTCTCGTGGGGAATGCCGGCACCTTTGGTAAACAGCTCCCCTCCTCCGTTTCCGCGGTAGGAATTGACAACCACCGTGTACCACGTTTCAAGTCCGAACGTACTTCCGTCCGCCATCCCCGTCACGCGGATTTTCTCGCCGTAGGGTTTCGTCACGTCCACCGTGTAACAAATGCCGGCTGCCGAATCGAAGTTGTAGGCCAGATGCTTGAAACCCAAACGCCGGCCTTCGTCCAATACATAGTCCAAAAGCATCACGTGGTCGTCCGGCGTTTTCATCTGCGCCGTCCAGAGTCCGTAACTCATCTCCAGCATATCCTTGATTTCCTGTCCGGTAAGCCGCATGGTGTACAGCACGTCGTCGTAACGGTAAAGATTGAACACGTCGCGCACGCACACGTCTCCCTCCTTGATACTGGCCGCAAAAGAGACCGGAGCGGCAAACGACACCTGGGCACCCGTGGTTTCCAACTGCGCCCGGTGGACAATGTCTACAAAAGCCGAGGGGCCGAAATAAGCATCCTGACTCTCTATCGTATGCACGAACCTTCCGATTTTCTGCCCTACGTAATACTCCGTATTGCGGATATAACGGCTGAAATAACGCTGCATGTATTTGGATTCTTCGCCTTTATAGTACGACAAATCCGTTATTTTACCCTTCACGGACACCACACGGTTGCCCTCCCGTCCCGTCTCTACGTCTATATCGACCTCGCCCACCACTACGGCCATGCTCGAAGGAGCCAGACAAAGCAGCTCTTTGCCATCGGGACCTTTCACCGTTTCACAGTTCTTCATGTGGTCATGCCCATAGCACACGACATCGAATCCCGCCACTTCGCGAGCTACGTCCAAAGCCGCGTTCTCCGCATAGTCCGGCGTAACGATGCCGCCCTCCTTGCCGGAATGGAACAGTCCGACGAGTACATCCGGCTGCTCTTTCTCCCGAATCAGGGGAACCCACCGCTTTGCACAAGACACCATATCCTCAAACTCCAGGCCGTCCCACAAAGCCGGCGGAAGCCAGTTCGGCACAGCCGGGGTAGTCATCCCCATTACGGCTACTTTCACACCGCAACGCTCCAATATGCAATAGGGAGGCAAGTAGCATCCGCCCCTCGCCCGGTCTATCACATTGGCCCCCAGCACCGGAAAACGGCAGGCGGCCGTCCAACGGTCGTACACCGCATGCCCCGTCTCGATGTCATGATTCCCCATCACGCCTACATCGTATGCCATATAGTTCATGATTTCCGCTGCCAGATTCTTTCCGGAAGAAGCCACGAAATTACTGTAATACACCACGGGACTCCCCTGCAATATGTCCCCGCCGTCCATCAGCAACAATCTGTCCCCATAAGCCTTCCGCAGCGACTGCACGTAAGCATACACTCGGGAAAGGCTTCCCCTTACGGCATGATTGTTCACATAATCCCGCATGAAAAAAGTGCCATGCACGTCACTGGTATGCACAATTTTTAAACTCACTATCTGTCTCTCTGCCGTACTATTTGCCATAATCTTCCCTCTGAAATTGAATCTTCCATGCAAAAATAACAATAATGCCGTCTTCTACAAACAGATTGGCATCTTATTTGTTGCAAATTATGCAGAAAGGAGATTTTTAACTATGGCATTTATCGATTATTATAAAATAATGGGTATCAGCAAAGATACTCCGCAAAAGGACATCAAGGCAGCTTACAAGAAAAGGGCTAAACAGTTCCACCCGGACCTGCATCCCGACGACCCTAAAGCCAAAGCCAAATTCCAGGCACTGAATGAAGCGTACGATGTGCTGAACGATCCGGAAAAACGGGCCAAATACGACCAATACGGCGAACACTGGAAGATGGCAGGCATGGGCGGCGGTGCCACAGGCGGTGCAGACGCAGGCGGCTTTGAAGGATTTGACTTCAGCCAGTTTACAGGAGGAGGCTTCTCGGACTTCTTCACGCAAATGTTCGGCGGAGGCGGCGGACGCGCACGCAGCTACCGCAGCGGCTTCAAACGGGGATTCGACCCGTTTGGAAACGAAAGCGGGACTGTAAGTTATGCCGACCGTGAGTGCACGGTAAATATCGACATGTACACGGCGTTGCTGGGCGGCTCCATCATCGTACAAACCCCGGAAGGCGACAAATTGAAACTGAAAATAAAGCCCGGCACACAGCCTGGCGCCAAAGTCCGCCTGAAAGGCAAAGGCGACATGCATCCCGACGGTACGCGCGGCAACCTGATTCTGACATACAACGTGCAACTCCCTGCCAGCCTGAGCGAAAGGCAAAAAGAGCTGTTGCAACAAATGAGAATGGGATGAAGATAAGAAAATATGTTGTGAAATCCGGAGAAAAGTGCGATATTTGCACCGGATTTTAAACTTCAATATCAAGCAATATGAACGACAATATCACACCCTACGTCAGATACATTGGCGCCGACGACAAGGATTTGGACTTATTCGAGAGCCAATACGTCGTACCACAAGGCATTTCGTACAACTCATACGTTATCACGGACGAAAAGATAGCCGTGATGGACACGATAGACCAGCGTAAAACGGAGGAATGGGCAGTTCGTCTGGAAGAAGCCTTGGAGGGAAGGACGCCGGATTATCTCATCGTGCAGCATATGGAACCTGACCATGCGGCCAACATCGGATGGTTTGCCGAAAAATATCCCGAGGCCACAATCGTAGCCAGTGCCAAGGCCATCCAAATGATGCCTCAGTTTTTTGAAGAAGTCAACTTCGCAGGACGTACGCAAACCGTCAAGGAGGGCGACACGCTCTGTCTGGGACAACATACCCTGAAATTTATCATGGCGCCGATGGTACACTGGCCGGAAGTGATGCTGACGTATGAAGAAAGCGAGAAAATCCTGTTCTCTGCCGATGCTTTCGGCAAGTTCGGCGCACTCTGCCATGAGGGGGAATGGATAGACGAAGCCCGCCGTTACTACTTCAACATCGTCGGAAAATACGGGGCGCAAGTACAGGCTTTGCTGAAGAAAGCCGCCGGTCTGGACATCGCCATGATTTGTCCGCTCCACGGGCCTGTCTTGAAAGAAAACTTAGGGTATTACATCGGGCTTTACGATACTTGGAGCAAATACGAACCGGAAACGGAAGGGGTTGTCGTGGCTTATGCCTCCATACATGGAAATACGGCTGCCGCCGCACGCCGGATGGCTGAAATCCTAAGCGAAAAAGGAGCCGCCGAAGTCATGCTTATCGACCTCTGCAGGGACGACATGGCTCTGGCCGTGGAAAGTGCATTCCGTTACAGCAAGATGATTGTAGCCGCATCCTCATACGATGCAGGGGTATTCCCCCCGATGTTCGACTTCCTGCACCATCTGCAAATCAAGAATTTCCAGAAACGCCGGGTGGGCATCATCGAAAACGGCTCTTGGGCACCTACCGCCGGACGCATGATGTCGTGCATGTTGTCGGAAATGAAGAACATGGAAATCATGGAACACATGGTCACGATTAAAAGCAGCATGAAGAAAGCCGACCTCTTGCAAATGGAAGAATTGGCCGAAGAACTCCTTGCCACAGAATAAAAGAAAGCCTACACTTAGCAAAGAAATCAGAAAAGCGGGAATGCAATGAAAAGCACTTCCCGCTTTTTGTTTGTCACCCGCCACATCCTTCCGCAAGCCTCCCTTCCAGCCACGCATCAATCAACATGCGTGCCATGGAGACCTTTCCGGGTATGTCCGGCAATTTGTCACGATTAAACCAACCGCCGTATGCGATTTCACTACGTTGCAAATGTAAGTCTCCCTCCACATAGTCCGCATAAAAACCAATCATCAATCCGCAAGGATAAGGCCACGGTTGGCTGCCGAAATATCGGATATTCTCCACACGTACGCCAGTTTCTTCCATCAATTCGCGGCGCACACATTCTTCGAGCGTCTCTCCGGTCTCCACAAAACCGGCCACCAGTCCGTAATACTTCCCACGAAGATTATGGGCATGCACCAATAGAATGCTATCTCCCCGGCGTACCAATACGATGATGGCCGTGGCCAACTGGGGCCAGACTTCTTTCCCGCAGTTCGTGCAACGTTTGCTGATATCCGTATGCAACTTCATCGGTGCCCCGCATACTCCGCAAAACTTCGTATTCTTATCCCAATAAAGAATCTCGGCTCCCTTTCCGGCCTTCAAATAAAGTTCGCGGGGCAAAACGTCGTATGAGGCCCGAAGTCCGGTCACGACATAGCGTTCGTCTCCCACCACCGGCATATCAATGCTTACCGCCCGGCATTCCCGCCCTTCCAACGGGGTCAGCCGATGCACGGTATTCCATTCTGCCAACTTCACCGGAGGTTCTGCCCCGTAAGGCACCGTACAACGGCCTTCCGTCTCTCGCTGCAACAACAATTCGTCCTTACAAAAAACAAACCAATACGCCGGCTTGTCATATACAACCTGTACCATAAGTCTTATCATACAAAACGGAAGCCCCAACCTTAAAGGCGAGGCTTCCTGAACAGTTATTTCATCAGACGTCCTATTACAATCCCAAAGAAACCTTCACGGCTTCGACGGTTTGCATAGCCTTCTTTTCTGCTTCTGCGTAGCATTTCGGACATTTCATCTCACCTGTCACTTCAATGTAGAACTTGATTTTAGGTTCTGTTCCGGATGGACGGACACTCACCTTTGTTCCATCTGCGGTATACCATTGCAGTACATTGGAGGTAGCGGGTTGCGCAATGTCCGTCACGTTACCCTTATTATCCGTAGCCTTCAGGCTCTGATAATCCTTCGTCAGTACGACTTCCGAACCGGCCAGTTCCTTCGGCGGATTCGTACGGAAGTTCACCATCATTTGTTTGATTTCGTCAGCTCCCGTCTTGCCCGGCTTCACGACATTAACCGTATGGTTGAGAGAGAAACCGTACTCCACGTAAATATCCATCAAGACATCGAACAGCGTCTTCCCCTGGTCTTTGGCCCAAGCGCAAATTTCTGCCAAGAGCGAACAAGCGGACACAGCATCCTTGTCGCGCACGAAGTCTTCGGCCAAGAATCCGTATGACTCCTCTCCTCCGCCGATATACTGCTTCTTGCCTTCGTTTTCGCGAATAACACTGGCAATCCACTTGAAACCGGTGTAACAATCGTACATCTCTACGTTGTTCTTGTCGGCAATAGCCTTAATCAATTCCGTGGTCACGATGGTCTTTACTACGAACTCGTTCCCCTTCATCTTTCCCATTGCGATACGGTTCTTGATGATGTAATAGAGGAAAATCATACAAGTCTGGTTACCATTCACCAACACCCATTCCCCGTTGCTGTCCTTGCAGGCCATACCGACACGGTCGGCATCCGGATCGGAAGCCATCACGATGTCTGCGTCTATCTTCTTGGCCAAAGCAATGGCCATGGAAAGTGCTTCGGCATTCTCGGGATTCGGTGACACTACCGTGGGGAAGTTACCGTCTTTCACCATTTGTTCGGGTACGGTATTGACGTTCTCAAATCCCCACAACTGCAACGACCGGGGAATCAGCATCATGCCTGTACCGTGAATGGGAGTATAGACAATCTTCATGTCCTTCTGACGGCGTATCGCCTCCGGGTCGATGGAAATGGTTTTTATTTTATCCAAATAAAGTTTGTCTATCTCTTCACCGATAATCTCAATCAAAGGATTGGCCGTGTCCAATACCGTATGCAAACCTTTAATATCCTCGGCACCGACTTTGTTCACCTCGTCGATGATACCCTTGTCGTGGGGAGCCAATACCTGGGCACCGTCGTCCCAGTAAGCCTTGTAACCGTTGTATTCTTTCGGATTGTGGGAAGCCGTAAGGATGATTCCACTTTGGCAACCCAACTGACGAATCGCAAACGACATTTCCGGCGTAGGACGCATGTCGTCGAACAAAGATACCTTTATGCCGTTTGCCGCAAAAATATTGGCCGAAACCTCGGCAAACAAACGGCTGTTGTTACGACAGTCATGACCTACCACTACGGCAATCTGCTTCAGATCCTTGAAGTTCTTATTCAGATAATTGGACAAGCCTTGCGTAGCTGCCCCCACCGTGTAAATGTTCATACGGTTCGTGCCCACTCCCATGATGCCGCGCAGACCGCCCGTTCCGAATTCCAGATTCTGATAAAAAGATTCCACCAAATCCGTCTTGTCGGGATTGTCGAGCATCTTGCGTACTTCCGTCTGCGTAGCCGCATCATATACTGAAGAAGAAAGCCAGGCTTCAGCTTTGGCCTCACATGATTTAATCAGTTCATTATCCATTTCGTATCTTATTATTATGAGTTATTTTTTATCCTTTGTTCCAATTTACAGGCAAATATACTCAATTCACAGCATATCGCCTACGATGAAATCTGAAAATACCCTAATTGCACGATTTATTTCACCTCAAAGCGGTCTCCCGTAGCTTTCACGATTTCACGGCGATAACGTTCCGGATATCCCGGACGTTCTACCGGAACACCCACCCCTCCGGGCGTACGTACATACTGCCCGTCTCTTTCAGGGCGCACAGTCCCGTCAATATATTTCACCATCAGACGCTTGCCCAGCTCCATCCATTCATAGAGCATTCCGGCAGCCGTCCGGTTCGTATAAGCCGTCAGGTATTTACGGGCGGCCGACATCCCTTCGCCCTCCGTCCCGGCCAATGCCATGGCTTCTTTTTCCGTTTTCTCCTGTAACGTATTGTAATCGGTTTCCAACCGGTCGCGCACCGTTTTGAGTTCACCGAACAACTGGCTGTAACGGGGATACACGATGCTGCTTACCCAATTACATACCCAAAAAGCACTTTTAAAAGAAAAGTGCAAATCGTCCGCCACCTTGTCGCTATAACACTCCGGCACCAAGTCCGTACAGCAATACACCGGCGTGAAAGCCATCATGTTCGCATCGTCGCAGCCGAACCACAGTACGCCACCCACATAATCAGGCAACTGGCTGCGCATCTGTGCCACCATGACAAATGCCGACTGTTGGGTAGAGATAGGACGTTCGTTGAAATACATCTTCCCGTCCACCTCCCATGTCAACGGCGTGGGGCGGTAAGGAGCTTCGAAAGGCCCCATACCGGGATCGTTGTCCAAAGCCAACGGAGTACCTTCGTAATGGTCGCGCATCATATCCTTCACGTCCTGCACGGAAAGCAGGCGGTTCGGCTTGACAAACAGCGGCATCGGTTCGGCCTGCGGATTTTCTCCCGAAGCGTATGGCAAATATTTCTCCATTCCGTCCACATAGCGGTTAAAGAAGCTCCACACCCGTGCCTCGCAAAAACGCAAAGCACTGAAATCAGCGGGAGCATAAGCATCGGCAAATGAAAAATCGCTGTCTTTCTTTCCCTTGAAATATCCCTTCTCGCGAGCAAAGCTAATCACGTCTTTGGAATAAAGACAGTTCTCCTTGTCGCGCAACGGGAAACGGCGGATGCGGCTCTGGTTGGCATGGGCACAGATACAATCGTCCGGCACACGCACGGCCACCCACACCGCACCTTTGCGTCCCGTCCCTTTTCCAATCAGATCCATGACCCACGCCTCGTTCTTGTCTGCTATCGTAAAGCTTTCGCCTTCACTGTTATACCCGTATTGATTAATCAAATCCGTCATCACTTTGATAGCTTCCTTCGCTGTCTTGGCACGTTGCAAAGTGATGTATATCAAACTACCGTAATCCAACAATCCGGTTGAATCAACCAGTTCGGCACGACCACCGAAAGTCGTTTCCGTAATCGTCAACTGATATTCGTTCATATTCCCTATCACGTTGTACGTTTCGGGAGCTTCTTCTATCTCTCCCGCATAATTGTTGTTTTCCCAATTATACACCGGACGCATTGTGCCCTTCGCATGCTTTCCGGCGGCCCAATGGCGCAAATAACCGAAACTTCCGAAATCGTCTGCGCTATAAGATACGATGACCGACCCGTCAGCCGACGCTTTCTTTCCCACTATCAGGTTCGTGCAAGCCTGCCCGTAACCCGTACACACAGCCAACACAACCGTCATTACCCATTTGAATTTCATCTTTCTATCAATAAATCTATCATTAATAAATAAACTCTTTTTCATCCACTGTTTCATTTCCGCAACGATCCGTCACCTTCACGGTCAACCGGCGGCGTTTGCCTTCCGGACGCAACGGCGTTTCTTTCAACCGGCAAGTCCAAACTCCGCGATAAGAAGTAAAGAGCACAAACCGGCCATCCACGTATGCTTTGAAAGACTTCACCCCCGAACCGCCGTCCGTCAGTTCGCAACGCAACACACTGACTTTCTTTCCATTGAAAGCCGTCTTCCAACGAACCACAGGCGCCACGGTGTCCATAGCCAACGCATACGACTCTCCCAAATCCCGAATCCAGGCAGAAAACCAACCGTCTGCATAGTCTCCCCCTACATATCCATGGGAAGACTCGATATAACATTTCTCCGGACGGGACACAGGCGTACGGGGAGCCAACATCAACGTGGCCCGTTTCACCAACGGCAAAAACTCATCGTGAAGCACATAAAGGTTGGAAATTCCGTCTTCCTTGGCTTCCACTCCCACGCGAAGCACTTCATCTTTTGTCAATGCTCCTGCCGGAATGCGCAACTCCATCCCCGGACGCTGCACCACTTGCGGACGGCCGTACTCCAACCATGCGCCCGAAACCCTCCGAAGCTGCTCACGCTCTTCCGCTTCGGCCAAACGCGCATCGTCACGTTCGCCCCGCACCGTAAAACGGCACACCCGGACGTTTCCTTTCAAATCTTCCAAGGCATATTCAAAGAGGTAGTCGCGCTCCTCGTCCACGTCCACCCACCCCCGGTTCTCGTCAGCCGACAGGAAACACAATGTATTACCCGGCTCTACAAAAGACTTCAAATACCAATGTTTCGTTTTCCGGTAGTGGGGATAGTCTCCCCACGAATTCACCAACGGGTTTTCGTCCGGCATGAATTCGTCCATCAGGCTTTGGAAAACCTGCCTGCCGTCCACTTTCAGCGTGATGCGACGGATGCCGAACTTATTCTGCGTGTTGTTCATCAGGTCGTCCGCCCAAACGGCAGCACCCACACGCCCCCAAGCCCGCACCACACGGGCAGAAGCATCGGCCGTGACCGTGAATGTCTTGGACGACCTTCCGGTGTCTATCCAACCCTGCCCCGGACAAGCATACAGCTTCACCCCGTGTACGACCGGCGACATGTCGTCCGTCAGCAAATGCCGGAAATAAGGCAACGGGTCCACCAACGCACCGTCCGACGCCCTGTGTAATTCCAAATGAAGATGAGGGGCAAGAGAAGCCCCCGTATTACCGCTGTATGCCACCAGTTGCCCGGCCTTCACCGGAAACTCGCCGGGCTGAAGCACCACGTCCACCCGTTCCGTTTCCATCTCATATTGGCGGCTACGGACGATTTCCTGCAACGCCGGCACAAACTCGTCCAAATGGCAATAAACGGATACCAGTCCGTTGGGGTGCGTCACATAAAGGGCATTGCCGAAACCATCGTAACCCACCGTAAGCCGCGACACGTAGCCGTCGCATACGGACAATACCCGTTTTCCCACCACACCTTGCGTCTTCACGTCGATGCCGCAATGGAAATGGTTCGGACGCGGTTCGCCGAAACTGCCCGACATCAGGAACGGAATGTCCACCGGAGAATGGAAACGCTCGTCCTGTGCCGCTGCCTGCAAAGGGAGCCACAAAGCCACACTCATCCACCAAAAGTGTTTCTTCATATCTTATATACCTTAATTATATATGCAAAAAACGATTACCAAGGCTGTCTCCCTTCCGTTTTCACGACGCGACAGTCCCGGCAACCGTTTGTCCATCCGACAGACCCATGGCCTGTCAACAAGCCTTAAAACTCATATCCAACCCTTTGACGGAATGGGTCAGTGCCCCGACGGAAATGAAGTCTACCCCACACTCGGCATAATCGCGCAAAGTGTCGAAAGTGATACCGCCACTCGATTCTGTTTCAAAACGGCCGCCTATCATCTTCACGGCCTTACGCGTATCCTCCACGGAGAAGTTGTCGAACATGATACGGTCTACGCCACCCATGTCCAACACCTGTTGCAATTCGTCGAAATTACGCACTTCGATTTCTATCTTCAGGTCCTTTCCTTTTTCCTTGAGATACTCATGGCAACGGTTGATGGCGTTGGCAATGCCACCGGCAAAGTCCACGTGGTTATCTTTCAAGAGAATCATGTCGAACAACCCGATACGGTGGTTCACGCCGCCTCCGATTTTCACGGCCGCCTTTTCCAACATACGCATGCCCGGGGTCGTCTTACGCGTGTCCAACACACGGGTATGCGTTCCCTTCAGCCGCTCCACGTACTTATCCGTCATGGTGGCAATGCCGCTCATGCGTTGCATGATGTTCAACATCAGGCGCTCCGTTTGCAGCAGGCTCCTCACCCGTCCCGTGACAACCATGGCCACGTCGCCCGGCTTCACGTGCGCCCCGTCCTCGATGAACACCTCCACTTTCATGTCCGGATCGAAGCGACGGAACACTTCCTTGGCGATTTCTATTCCGGCCAACACGCCTTCTTCCTTGATGAGCAACTTGGATTTTCCCATGGCATCCGCCGGAATACAGCAGAGCGTAGTGTGGTCTCCATCGCCTATGTCTTCGGCAAAAGCCAAATCAATCAAGCGGTCATTCAATTCTTCAACTGACAACATATTTCCTATTCTTTTAATGTATTCGCAATGATTTGCAGACAAAGATACAACATAAAAACGAAAGGAGGTGCTTTTTTCAATGCCTTTCGGAAGATAAAGAACGATGGACGGCATTTTTTGATTTTTGAATAACAAAAATCATTCGGCTGAGAACGTGAAATCAATCTCAGCCAAACGATTTTTCATTCTCAGCCGAATGATTTTTCGTTTGGCGCAGATTGATTTCACGAAAACACCATGCTGATATTCAACGTATTACAATATTCAAAAACCACGACAAGATGGCAAAGACCAAATACCTTGAATCCACCTTTACAAACGCCCGTACCGGATCTGTCATTTGATTTTCCACACGATGAGGAGCGGATTGCCGTCGGGATTGAACTTCCGTTCCACCTCTTGCAGTTCAGGGGGCAACGTGCCTTCTTTTTCCCGATACTGTTTCAACGTTTCCGCTATGGTTTCTGCAAAAGGACGGTAGACGACTGTGCCGGGCAAACCTCCCGTGGGAATTATCCGCGAAAAGGAAAACGGCAACATGTCGTTATGGAAATTCAGGTATCCGCCTCCGGATTTCCGGTCGGTGTTCACCATAAAGGCATACTCCCGGTTGGTATTGAACAACATCACGGAATCCGAAACGGTCATATTGACAATCGACCAATTCAAATCCGCACAGTTGCGATCGAACCAGTCGGGCGTCACGCCGTTCCGGATGGGATTCTCGATAAGCCCTTCTTCACCAAAATCCATATTATAGGTTTCCACGACTTCCGCATTCCGGATTTTATACACGTGGGTGTCGAACGGGAAACTCACGTAAGCCCCGTCCACGGCCTGCATAAGGCTCTTCCCGGTGGTCCGTCTGCCGGGCACTCCCCCCGCGAACGACAGCAGCACACGAGGCGTATCCTGCAATCGGTTCCGCTCCAAAGCCACCAGCTCAAAACCCGTCTCGTCACGGTATAGCGTGCGGATGCCGTAAATGAAACGCCCGTCGGCCACCACCTCGTCCATATAATAATCAGTCTGCACGACCTCTTTCAGGTTCAGGTCGAAATCGAACACCATGATTTGGTAAGGTGCATCGCAGTGCACGTAAAGCGTCCTGCTTTCCTTATCCATGGCGACATCCATCAAACGGATATACTCATTGTGCCCCTTGCCCACCATCGAGGCCGTGGACTTGAGGAAGCTCCCCTCGCGGTCGAACATCAACAGTTTGTTGTCCGCTTTGTCTACCACGAATATACGGTCTTCGGCAAACAAAATACGGTCGGGAAACTTAATGAGGGCTTCGGGCACGCTGTCCGACAAGGCGACTATTTCATAACTTTTCAGGAAAGAAGAATATACTAACTCATCGTGAATGCCATGTGTCTCTACTTTTACTAATTCCGCATTCAAAGAGGCTCCGCTGACACAACCGTTCAACGTCCACCCGATACTGATTGCCAATCCCCAAACATAATGAAAACAAGTCTTCTTCATGGTATTGAAAGTGAATAAAACATACGGTCACAAAGTTAATCCACTGGAATATATAAATCGTACCATTCGCCATATCTTTTCACGTTATTTAAACATCAATATACACAGCACCATCCTATAAAGAATGCTAATTCCGTAGGACCGAAGCCGTGACCTGCTGTCTTTTTGCTTACCTTTGGGAAACAACAACCCCAAAAGTAAAGCGACATGAACAGAATATGCAAACTTTTCGGCATCCGTTACCCCATCATACAAGGCGGTATGGTGTGGTGCAGCGGATGGCGGTTGGCCGCCGCCGTCAGCCAAGCCGGCGGATTGGGACTGCTCGGAGCCGGTTCGATGCACCCGGAAACTCTCGTGGAACACATCCGTAAGATGAAGGCAGCTACAGACCGGCCGTGGGGCGTGAACGTCCCGCTGATGTATCCGGAAATAGACCGGCTGATGGACATCCTCATACGGGAAGAAGTGAAAATAGTGTTCACCTCGGCCGGAAGCCCCAAGAAATTCACCCCGATGCTTCACGAAGCGGGCGTGACGGTGGCCCATGTGGTGTCGAGCAGTAAATTCGCACGGAAATGCGAGGAGGCCGGAGTAGACGCCATCGTAGCCGAAGGATTCGAAGCCGGAGGACATAACGGACGGGAAGAAACGACGACCCTCACCCTGATACCGCAAGTGCGCCGCGCCACCGGCCTTCCGGTCGTGGCAGCCGGAGGAATCGGCAGCGGAGAAGCGATGTTGGCAGCCATGGCATTAGGAGCCGAAGGGGTACAAATCGGTACCCTTTTTGCCCTGTCGACAGAAAGTTCGGCTTCGGAAGCCTTCAAACAGCGTTGCCTCACTTTGGACGAAGGCGGCACGATGCTCTGCCTTAAAAAACTGTCGCCCACACGTCTGGTGCGGAATGGGCTGTTCGACAAAGTGGCCGAAGCGGAGGCCCGCGGGGCTAATTCGGAAGAACTGCGCGACATTTTAGGCAAAGCGGCCTCCAAACGCGGTATTTTCGAAGGGGACACTGAACAAGGCGAACTCGAAATCGGACAAATCGTATCGTCCGTAGATGCCATACGTCCCGCCGGAGACATCGTGCGGCAACTCGTAGAAGACTTCCGGAAAGCACAGAAGGAGGTAGCAGCCATCGGCTTTTGAAGAAGGCCGGAACGCGCCCTGCCCTACCGTAGGCACAAAACCGTACAGAAACGGAGGGTTTCCGTGCCGGTTCTTGAAACTTTTTCCTAACTTTGACCCGTCAATCAAACGCATAAGAAAATAAAATGTCATTATTCAGAGTTCTCCTTTCCATCATTTTTCCGCCTTTGGCCGTACTGGACCAGGGTTGCGGCTCGGTAGTCATCGTGTTCATCCTCACCCTGACCGGTTGGATTCCGGGAGTCATTGCGGCTTTGGTCATCCTAAACAAAAAATAATAATCCGTCGCGGCCATGAAGATTACCCTACTCGTTGTCGGCAAGACGAACGACCCGCATTTCATCGCGGGCATAGAAGAATATGCCAAACGTATCCGGCACTACCTGCCTTTCGACATCGAAGTCATACCGGAATTGCGGAACACCAAAAGCCTTTCGGAAGAACAACAAAAGGAGAAAGAAGCGGATTTGCTGTTGAAAGCGTTCCAACCGGGCGACCATATCGTCTTGTTGGACGAACACGGACGGGAACATCGTTCGGTGGAGTTCGCCGCATGGATGGAAAAGCGGATGGCAGCCGGACTGAAACGGATGGTGTTCGTCGTGGGCGGTCCTTACGGTTTCTCGCCGCGCATCTACGAAAAGGCAAACGAGAAAGTCTCGCTTTCGCGCATGACATTCTCGCATCAAATGATCCGTCTGATTTTCACCGAACAAATCTATCGGGCCATGACCATCATCAACGGCGAACCTTATCATCATGAATAACCCTTCCGGGCAGACATTCATTCAGGAAAACGCCACTCGAAATCCAGCGTCACCGGAAAATGGTCGCTGTATCCCCCTTTATACAACGGGCCTTGATAGGTGCGGAACGGACGAACGCCGCCATACGTCTTTTCCCGTTCGCACATAAAAGGAAAGGCCACTATGGCGCGACATCCGTCGGACGTATGAAACGGGCGGCTGTTGTCCATCAACACCGGACTGACCAAGATATGGTCAATCGTTTCCCATATACCCCGGTAGCGGTAGGAGCCTCTCACTCCGTCTGCGCAGAAGGGGGAAAGCCCCGGCTCACGGAAATACGGGAAAACCACCTCGCGGAACACTCTATCCTCCACATCGGCATTGAAATCGCCCATCCACAAGATACGGGCATCGGACGTAGCCGTACGCACCGAATCGGCTACAGCCCTCACCGTCCGTGCGGCCAACATCCGATGGCGGCGCGAAACACGGGTCGCTCCCAAACGACTGGGCAGATGGCATACGAGCACGTGCAACGTATCTCCCGAGAGTACTTCTCCTTTTACGTACAAGACGTTGCGCGTGGGCCGGAATCCGGCTTCTGCGGAAGGGACAGGAATTTCATGGGACTCCAATAAGCGGAAACTACCCGGCTGGTAGAGCAGGGCCACGTCGATGCCTCGCCCATCGGGGGAGTGGGTTGCCACGTAACGGTAACCGAGCGCACGCAGGGACGAACGCCGGGTCAAATCGAAAAGCACACTGTCGTTTTCCACCTCGCACAACCCGACCAAATCCGGCAAACGTTCTTCTCCCACAGCCGCAACGACCTTGGACAAGGCGTCCAACTTGCGCCAGTAACGGGCCGGTGTCCATTTCTTCTCTCCGTCGGGCAGAAACTCACGGTCTTCCTTCAGGCTGTCATGACGGCAGTCGAACAAGTTCTCCACGTTGTAGAACATGACCCGGAAAGGTTGCTGCCCCTTGACCGGAAGCCACGCGCTCCATCCACAAAGCAATGCCGAAAGCCAAACAACCGGTTTCATTCTTCGGGCACGAATTCATAGCACCCGGCATCCGGTGTAGGTTCCGTCAGACGGTCTATCCCGTAACGGTCCGTCGGATAACGGGCGGCCCACTCCGTCGAGCCTTTGCCACGCGCCACGGAAATGTCTTTCAAGCGGAAATCGTACAGATAGTTATCCGTATCAAACAACCGGAACTGTTCTTGGCCGGTACCCTCCTCGCCTTTTTTTTCATACACCACGCCGACGAAACGCGCGGCATCGTCTTCCGCCTCGACCGTACGAAGCACGCAATTCCCGAAATAGTAATCCACATCCTTGTTCTCGTCTTCCAGATTCCCTGTCACTACATCATCGGCATACCCCGTCACCAGACAGTTCAGGAAATGGGCATGCTGAAGGGGATAATCCAAAGCCAACCATTTATTGGCCAAATACAAGGCATCGCCCCGCGCAGCATCCCAAGGATAGAATTGTGCCAACGTGCAATGCACGAACTCGACCCAACCGCCCACCACGGCCACACAATGCCCCAACGTATTGCTGATTTGGGTGTTGCCCACCGACGCACGGCAATGGTACAGCCCCAATCCTTCGCCACCTACGTTATGAATCACGCTGTTCTCCAACGTCAGTTTCATCACGTCCGTGGAAGAGCTGTCGCACGCAATACCGTAGGAAGCACTATGGATGTCCACATGGTTCAGCCGGTTGTCCGTACTCGTGGCCTTCAACCGTATGCCCCCCCAACGGGAAGGCGTATTGTCGTATGGCAGGTAATCGAACATCCGGTCTGTACGGTCGCCACGGAACACCACAGGACGATCGACCGTCCCTTCGGCCACGATACGACCGTGCACCCAAAGGTTGGCTCCGTCGTGGAAATACAACTGTACGCCTGCGGCCATGGACAATGTCACTCCCTCTCTCACGGAAAGACTGTCGTACACCACAATCGGACGTCCGGCCTCCAACAAAGTATCGGCTTCTATCACCTTGCCACGCCACATATAGGCATCCTGCCCCACGGCTGTAAGAATGACATGCTGCTCCACCCCGCTCTCCAATGCAAAAATCAGGGTGTCGTTCAGGGCTACGGGGGCATCCTGCCCGTTTTCCGGCATCGTCACCTCTGCAAAAACCCGGATACTGTCTCCCGTGCGTACCTCGAAATCGTATGCCCGCGCCCCGCTTTCCGGCTCCAGATAGGAACCGTCCACATTCACCCGAAAGGGAGTGGCATACGCTTGTTTCAGACGTACGGACGCAATACGCAGGCCGTCTGCGTTACGGTTGTAAACCATCAGTTGGCGCGTGCTCGACCCTACGGTTGAAATCACGGTGTCGAACCTCACCGTATCGGTGGAAAAGGATAACAGCGCACCGCGGTCGGTCGTGAACGACATGGAGTCGTCACAAGACGTAAAACCGGATACGGCCACGACGCCCCACGCAAGGACTGAGCCACAAAAGACGGATATTTTTCGCATATTCATAAATTCAAAAAAGGCATATCTGCCTTGTCATAACGCAGATATGCCCCGCTTATTTTAGGCTTTCGCCGGAATATTCTTCAAAATGGCTTTGATATGATCCCAAACCATGGCAACCGTCGGTATCAACAAACGTTCGTCGGGCGAATGTACTCCACGCAACGTCGGGCCGAACGACACCATGTCCAGACCGGGATACTTCTCGCTGAACAATCCGCATTCCAATCCGGCATGTATCCCCAACACTTTCGGTTCCTTGCCAAACAAGGCTTTGTAAGTTTCCACTGCAATTTTCAGAATGTCCGATTCCGGATTCATTTTCCAACCCGGATAGCCTTCGCCCACTTCCACACGGGCACCAGCCAACTCAAAAGCGGCTTTCACCATATTGCTCATGTGGTGGCGCGCACTCAGTATGCTGCTGCGCTGACTGGTTTTCACCAGAATCTTATTGCCGTCCGTCAGACGGATACTGGCCAGATTGGAACTGGTCTCCACCAAATCGATGTCCTGCGACATGGAAAGGATGCCGTTGTGCACGGCCTGCAAAGCCCAAATGAGCTTGCGGGCCACTTCGCGCTCCACAGCTTTCGGCCTCGCGCTTTCGCTCTGCAACTCGAAGACCATAGTCTTTTCAGTCACACTGTATTCTTCTTCCACATCGGCACTGAACAGGTTCCAATCCACACGGATGCTCTCCTTGTCCTTCATCGGGATGGCACAAACCGCCATCGCTTCACGAGGTATGGCATTGTGCAGACCTCCGGCCTGAATGTCACATAAATATAAATCGTATTTAGCCCAGGCATTATATAGGAAACGCGCCAGAATCTTGTTGGCATTCGCCCGCTTCTTGTTAATGTCGTCACCCGAATGTCCGCCCGTCAATCCTTTCACCTTCACTTCGAAGAAGAAATAATCCTGCGGAACATCCACCGGCGTAAAGTCGAATTCAGCCGTAGTTGCCGCTCCCCCGGCACAACTTACGAACAACTGCCCTTCGTCTTCCGAGTCCAAGTTCAACAAAATATCACCGGACATGAAACCGGGCTTCATGCCGAAAGCACCGCTCAAACCTGTTTCTTCGTCACGGGTAAACACACATTCTATCGGGCCGTGGGCAATATCCGAAGCGTCCAACAAGGCCAGCTCCATCGCCACGCCTATCCCGTCGTCGGCACCCAACGTCGTCCCGTCCGCACGCAACCAATCGCCATCAATCAACGTACGAATCGCGTCTTTTTCAAAATCGAACTCCACCTCACGGTTCTTCTCGCAAACCATATCCATGTGGCTCTGTAAAATCACCGTCTTACGGTTTTCCATCCCCGGGGTCGCCCCCTTACGAATCAAGACGTTTCCCGTCTCGTCTACCTTACATTCCAAACCTCTTTCACGGGCAAACTGTTCCAAATAAGCTATCATCCGCTCTTCTTTTTTGGAAGGACGGGGTATCCGGTTGATTTCTGCAAAAAACTTAAAAACCTCGGCTGGTTTCAATGAATTCATTTCCATATCCATAATTTTATATATTCATTCTACTAAAATTGGTTAAAAGCGAAGATACGACACAATTCCACGCTTTTAAAGTTTATCTTTGTAGCACAAATATACGCAAAAATGTTGAAGACACTATTGTTTACTCTGATAATTGTGGCCATAAGTATGGCATTCTTTGCCATAAAAATCCTTTTTAAGAAAAACGGCCGCTTCCCAAACACCCACGTAGGCCATAGTGCGGCTATGCGCAAACGGGGCATCACGTGCGTACAAACCATGGATGCCTTGGAACGGGTGGAAAATCCACATAGAATCAATGAACGCAGTACAAGAAAATCATAAATAAGGAAAAAATAATGAAGAAAAACAGTATCATTGGCGCAGGACTTATCACCTTGGCAGCCACATTCGCCCTGACGGGATGCAACAAGTCGGCACCGGAAGAAAAAACAAACACTCAAGCTACGGAAATCCCCGCAGGCGGATTGAAAATCGCATATGTGGAAATCGACACATTGATGTCGCAATACAATTTCTGTAAAGACTATACGCTCCTGATGAACAAAAAGGGAGAAAACATCCGGGCTACATTGGCCGGCAAAGAACGCGCTCTTCAGGCTAAAGCCGCAGAGCTGCAAAAGAAATATGAAACCAACCAGTTCACTACCAAAGAACAAGTGGAACAGGCTCAAATGACATTGGCCAAACAACAGCAGGACTTGCAAGCATTAAACGACCGATTGATGAATGATTTCGCTGCAGAACAAGCAAAATACAACACCGAAATGCGGGATTCCATTCAGGCATTCCTGAAAGAATACAATAAATCTAAAAAATTCGATTATATCATCAGCAAGGCCGGAGACAATATTTTGGCAGCCAATGCTAAGTACGACATTACAAAAGACGTAGTAAACGGCCTGAACAAACGGTATAAACAGAATCCGGAAATGGCCGAAAAAATCAGCGGTAAAAGTAAGGAATAAATATCCATTTAAATAAGGGAGGTTCAAGGGCCTCCTTTATTTTTGGAGAACCTTTTACCATTATTTTTCCAAAGCTTCTTTGTTACTTAATATATTTTTCATATCTTGCCGACACTAACGAATGAAATTATCCGGAAAACCATAGTCAAGTAAAATCACAACCACCAAAAAGCGAAAATATGAAAAGAATAAAATTATCAGTATGGAGTATTATGGTCTTGTGTTTAAGTTTAGCCCTGGTATCTTGTGGAGACGACGACCATAAAAATGATCACCACGGAATGAGGACGGGTATTCATAAAATCGTAGTAGAACAGTCTGGGAACACCGAAGATTTTGAGGTGAACCTCGTATTCGGAGCTACAAACGTAAACGGACCGGCAAGACTATATGACGAAAACGGGGAATACTTGGGTGATTCGTATTCGGTAGGCAAAATGAAAAGTAACAGAGTGAGTTGCCAAACGGGACAAGACGGTTTTTTCATGACTTGTTCAGGCTCGACAACAAGTACTTCCGAGGAATCGGGAAAACGGTTAAAAGTAACTATTATCGCTTACGTAAATGGAGAAGAAACCAATCGGCTCGTAAAAGAATACACCACTCAAGGAGAGATTCTGATGGAAAACTTCAGTCTTTCGACCACGAGTGTGGAATGAACTTTATTCCATCCCTATCCATAAACGAAGCATCCTCTCACTCGAAAATGAGAGGATGCTTCGTTTTAAAGGGGGATACGGATTCCCATCTTACGGATGTATCTCATAATCCCAATCCTTAAGGGCATATCCCCAATTTTCATTCACCAACTGAATGGTACGGGGCTTATACTCATATTTGTTCTTTTTGTAGCCTTTCTTCCGGTCTGTATACTGGCGTATGGCAGCCTCGGCACAATCAAACTCACGAATACCTAATTTTTCATACGCAAGCTTCGTGGTTCCGAATGCATCAGCCTCAAAATCCTCGAATTTCACTTCAAAAAGATTTCCTTCCGGCACATACTTCTTCTGCTCCTCATAAGCGCGGTAAAGCTTCGTATAGGTAAGAAGGATATTCTTCTCCATCTCCTCGTCGCTGATATGCTGCAATTCCAACGGTTTGATGGTATTGGTGAAGAAGCTGCGTGTGCTCTCGAACACCGTATAGGGGTTACGCATCAGATAAATGAACTTGGCATTGGGGAACATCTCGACCAAGGCTTTTACGCGTCCCGTATGGGGCGGGTTCTTGGATAAATACACATCTCCTCCCGTCGTACAGTATCTGGAAATTTTCATCAACTTCAAAAACGTTTCCTTGAATACCTGAAGTTCCTCTTTCGTAATGTCCTCGAACGTCAGATACTTGTCGCAATATTCCTGCCATTTCTGAGGAAAGAACCAAAAGTCATAGAAGGAATAAGGCATCATGTTCGACAATGCGAATTCTTCCTCCTGCGGCAGGTCGGGAGCCAACTCCATATTGTCCGTCGGACGTTTGTTCGGCATAAGCCAACCCATCGTCTTCTTGAAGAAAGGTTGCCCGAACATCATCAGATGGGGGAATACGGTCTGGTACGTGGTCGTATAACAGAAATTATCGTCCTGCGCAAAAATGTTGTGCACAAAGGTCGTCCCGCTTCTCCAATGTCCGAGAATGAAAACAGGATCGTGGTCGAATTCGTACGCCCCCAACTTCTCCTCAAACCTGCGGTCTTGGATAGGTGCCAACAAACTCAACAGCCTGCATACGCTTTTCGTCAGATAATACTTGGTACGCTTGTCCGGAGCTATCTCCTGACCACGCGTCATTTCTTTAAACGTTTTCCAATCGGCACCTACCAACGTATTGACCGGAAGTTTGCTGAACTCTAATAATCCCATGAAACTTTGATTTTTAATTAAGGTTATTCTTTAATGATTTCTATCGCGAGACCTTGGCGTCCCAAATCTTTGACGGCTTTCTCTATGGCTTCGTAATGCTCTTTTCCGATACCCAATTTGGGCAGGTTCAACTCCGGAAGGCGCTCAACGTCATTCTCCTTGGCATCCACCGGACCAATAATCATGCCCACTGCACTCGTGTTATTCGTAATCGGATCTATCAATATGAAGGAACCGGTCGCACGATACTTCTGATAGGCATCGAAAAATATGGGTTTTGCCGTCGTGATATGCACTTTCCCGATTTCATTCAAACGAAAACCGTCCGCCGGACGCTGCTCCATCGTATTCACATCTACCTGATAACAAATCTCACCTACCGTGGCACGAGTCGTATTCGTATTATGCTTCAGATAAAAATGCTTGTTACGATCCATCGGTTCTTCGTCCATCCATACGAGCATCGTCTCGAAATAGCGCCCTACTTCCGGCACATTGTCGGGATGTACTAACATTTCACCGCGTGAAATGTCTATCTCATCCTCCAGCGTCAACGTCACACATTGCGGGCAAAAAGCCTCTTTCAAATCTCCGTCATACGTCACAATACGTTTCACATGAGACTTCTTACGCGACGGAAGAGCCATGATTTCATCTCCTTCCCGCACCACACCGGAAGCTATCTTCCCGCAGAACCCACGGAAGTCGAGGTTAGGGCGCAACACGTACTGCACAGGATAACGGAAATCCGTCATGTTGCGGTCGGTATGAATAGGTACGGTCTCCAAAAAGTCCAACAGGCTGGTGCCTTCATACCAAGGCGTACGCTCAGACTTCTCTACCACATTGTCGCCATCCAAAGCGGAAAGGGGAAAACAGGTCACATCCTCTATACCTAATTTATCCGTCAAAGCCTTGTATTCCGCTACAATGGCATCGAACACGTTTTCGTCGAAATCCACCAAGTCCATCTTGTTCACGGCCAACGCGATATGTTTGATTCCCAACAAGGAAACAAGAAATGTATGACGACGGGTCTGCGTGATGACTCCCGTACGGGCATCCACCAATATAATGGCTAAATTAGCCGTGGAACCGCCGGTAATCATGTTGCGGGTGTATTGTTCGTGTCCCGGAGTGTCGGCAATAATAAATTTGCGTTGGTTCGTCGAGAAATAACGATAAGCCACGTCTATGGTGATGCCTTCTTCGCGCTCCGCTTTCAAACCGTCGAGCAACAAAGCATAATCTATATGGTCGCCGGCATTCCCCACACGTTTGCTGTCACGCTCCAAAGCCTGCAACTGATCTTCATACAGTTTCTTACTGTCGAACAAAAGCCGGCCTATCAATGTGGATTTTCCGTCATCCACCGAACCGGCCGTCAACAGGCGCAACAAATCTTTTTTCTCGTCTTGGTCTAAAAACTCCTTTATATTTAATGTAGCCATATAATACCCTCCTGAATTAAAAATACCCTTCACGCTTTTTCTGTTCCATGGACGCCTCCTGGTCAAAGTCTATCACACGGGTCGTACGCTCGCTCTTGGTGGTAGTCATCATTTCCTCCACAATCTTCTCTATCGTGTCGGCTTCGCTTTCGATGGCACCGGTCAACGGCCAACAGCCCAACGTACGGAAACGAATCTTTTTCATCTCAATCTTGTCGCGGTATTTTTCCGGCAAACGGTCGTCGTCCGGCATAATCAGTTGCCCGTCGATGTTCACTACCGGACGTTCCTTGGCATAATACAGCGGAACGATAGGAATGTTTTCCAAACGGATGTACTGCCAGATGTCCAATTCGGTCCAATTACTCAATGGAAACACCCGAATACTCTCTCCTTTGTGGATACGGGCGTTATAAATGTCCCATAACTCCGGGCGCTGGTTCTTAGGATCCCACTGCTGGAACTGGTCACGAAACGAAAAGATACGTTCCTTTGCACGGCTTTTCTCTTCATCGCGACGCGCTCCACCAAAAGCCGCGTCAAACTTATACTTGGCCAGAGCATCCAACAAAGCCTTGGTCTTCATCAAATCCGTATGCACCTTACTGCCGTGCGTAAAGGGGCCTACCCCTGCCCGAAACGCTTCCATATTGGACTCCACTATCAGGTTCCAACCGTATTTCTTGGCGTACTCATCGCGAAATTGTATCATCTCCTTAAACTTCCACTTGGAGTCGATGTGCATCAAAGGGAAAGGAACCTTTCCCGGGGCAAAAGCCTTCTCAGCCAAACGAACCATCACGGACGAATCCTTTCCTATGGAGTAAAGCATTACAGGATTCTCAAACTCGGCCGCCACCTCACGGATAATGTGAATGGACTCTGCCTCCAACTCCTGCAAATGACTCAATTTATATTCAGACATAATATTGTGATTTATTTATTGTTCAATATAAGTTCCAACACTTTATTAACCGATTCTTCCAATGTCAGAACGGAAGTATCCAGCGTCAGAGCCGGATGTTCCGGCACCTCGAAGGGGGCACTGACCCCTGTAAAATCCTTAATTTCTCCCCGACGTGCACGAGCATACAAACCCTTTACGTCGCGTTGTTCGCAAACTTCCAACGGTGTGGACACATAGACTTCTCTAAAATCGTCCGCCCCGATAATCTCAGAAGCCATGCGACGGGATTCGTTCGTGGGACTGATAAAGGCAGAAAGCGTCACCACTCCCGTATCTACGAATAATTTTCCGATTTCAGCAATACGACGGATATTCTCTTTCCGGTCGTCGGCCGAGAAACCTAAATTCTTATTGATACCGCTACGAATATTATCACCGTCCAAAATGCGGCACAAGATACCACGCTTATGCAACTCCCGTTCTACACCGAGTGCCACCGTACTTTTCCCGGAACCGGATAAGCCGGTGAACCAGACCATCACCCCACGTTGTCCAAGAAGTTGTTCCTTGTCCGAACGGGTCATCATTTTTTCGTATATCGGATAGATATTTGTCGCCTCTCCCATAAACTGCTTACTTCTCTTTTAAAAATTCCAGAACAAAGGTATTAAAAATACAGATAACACAAACACAATTATGTTCAAAGGCAAGCCTATTTTAACGAAATCGCTAAATTTATAGCCTCCGATACCTTGTACAATCAGATTGGTCTGATAACCGATAGGTGTAGAGAACGAAGCCGATGCAGCCATACAAATCACTACAAAAAACGGAGTCGGGCTCACGCCCAAATGATTGGCCACCTCCAAGGCTATAGGAAAGGACAGGGCTGCCGCCGCATTATTCGTTATCAACTCCGTAAACAAGTTCGTGATAATAAAAATCACGGCCAACAAAGCATACGGTCCGAGAGCATCGGTCATACCTATTATATATTCGGCAATGAAAGCTGCAAAACCGGAATTACTCATCGCCTTACTGATAGCAAAAGCACAGGCGATGGTAATCAACACGTCCCATGAAATGAACTTCGTATATTTCTTAGGATTAAACATTCCCGTCCAAGCCATAATCACCGTTGTGACACAAACAAAGAAAAACATATCCAAGTTCAGTCCGGGAAGAGCCTGCTCCACGACCGGAAGCTCGCCTACCGTTGCCCCGATAATCATCACCAACAACAGAATCATGGCCAGATATTTCTTTTTCTTTCCCATTTCGGGTTCCGCATCCAACACCGACAACATCAAAAACACACGGCTGTCTCCCCATGTCGGAATAAAGGTGCCGTCTGCATCCAGAATCAACGTATCATTCTCCGACAGACGTACATTCATCCAATCCCCTTGGAGACGTTCACCATTACGATGCAGACTCTTTACCGTGGCTCCATAGTGACGGTGAAAATCAAATTCGCGCAACGTTTTTCCGTTTCCGGGGAAACGTGCTCCCAACACGGCTTCCACGCGCACAACATCGCCCGAGTCGCTACTTTCTTCTATGTCGTCATCTTTCAGGGTTCGGTCGGGCAATAAACGTTTGGCAAAACAAACCAAATAGATGATACCCACAATGGCTATAATCACCCCGACCTGTCCCAACTCGAAGATGGAAAAGCCCTTAAAACCTGCGTCTTGTATCATTCCGTCCACCACCAGATTCGTAGAAGTTCCTATCAACGTACAAATACCGCCAAGGATAGTGGCATACGAAAGAGGAATCAGAAACTTTGCAGGTGGCAGTTTCATCCGTCTCGCCCAGTTCTTGATGATAGGCGCAAAAATAACCACCACCGGCGTGTTGTTCAGAAAAGCCGAAATGAAAGCAATGACCGGCAGAACGCGTAGATTAGTGCCTGCCACCGTAGACTTCTTTTGCGGCAACATGGCAAAAATCAAACGTTCCAACACTCCGCTCTTACGTATTCCTTCACTGACCAGAAACAAAAGAGCCACCGTAATCATGCCTTTGTTCGAGAAACCTTCCAACACTTCCTTGGGCGTAAGTATTCCCGCACAGAAAAACAGGATGACGACAGAAAAAAGTATCATGCCCGGACGCATACGGTCGTAGATAAGTGCTACGACCATAGCGGCCAGACAGATTAAGACATAAACAATTTCAAAATTCATGGTATGGTATGATTGTGTAGTGTTTACTTATATTCAGACCAGCTCTTTATGGGCAGATCATCCATATCAATATGGCAGAAAGCCTGGATAAAGGCACTTGCCAAACGGGAGTTCGTAATCAAAGGAATGTTCAAATCCACCGCAGCACGGCGAATCTTGTAACCGTTACTCAATTCGCTTACCGTCAAATCTTTCGGGATATTGACCACCATGTCTATCTCCCGATTATGCAGCATGGTAAGCGCTTGAGGCGTCCCCTCTTCGCTCGGCCAATACACCAGGTTGTTCTCTACACCGTTCTCCGTCAGATAACGGCTCGTCCCTCCCGTAGCGTAAAGCGTATAACCATGCTCTTTTAAAGTACGGGCTGCTTCCAGCATGTCGGCTTTCTGTTTTGCGCCACCGGTAGACAAAAGAATGTTCTTCTTCGGAATACGATGCCCTACCGAAAGCATGGCCGTAAGCAAAGCGGTTCCCGAATCGTCGCCCAAACAACCGACTTCTCCGGTCGATGCCATATCGACTCCCAGTACGGGGTCGGCCTTCTGCAAGCGGTTGAACGAGAACTGACTGGCCTTGATACCCACATAATCGAAATCGAACAGGCTCTTGTTCGGTTTCTCCACGGGCAATCCCAGCATGACTTTCGTGGCCAGTTCAATCATATTGATCTTAAGCACCTTGCTCACGAACGGGAAACTCCGCGAAGCACGCAGGTTGCATTCAATGACCTTGATGTCGTTGTCCTTAGCCAAGAACTGGATATTGAACGGGCCGCTGATTTTCAACTCGCGGGCTATTTGCCCGGAAATCTTCTTGATGCGGCGCACCGTCTCCACATACAGTTTCTGTGCAGGGAACTGGATTGTGGCATCTCCCGAATGCACGCCGGCAAACTCGATGTGCTCGCTGATGGCGTATGCCACGATTTCTCCCTCACGTGCCACGGCATCCATCTCCACCTCTTTGGCATGCTGTAAGAACTTGCTGATGACAACCGGGTGTTTATGAGACACATTGGCGGCTAACTTCAAGAATCGCTCTAACTCATCCTGGTTGGAACATACGTTCATCGCCGCACCTGAAAGCACGTATGAAGGACGCACCAGAACCGGAAAGCCCACCTTATCTATAAATGCGTTTACATCGTCCATGCTGGTCAGCGCGCTCCACTCCGGCTGATCCACACCGATACGGTTCAACATGGCCGAGAACTTCTCACGGTCTTCCGCATTGTCGATGCTCTTGGCCGTCGTGCCGAGAATAGGAATACGCTGCTGGTCCAAACGGATGGCCAGGTTGTTCGGGATTTGTCCGCCCGTAGAAACGATAACCCCTTTCGGACATTCCAAGTCCAGGATATCCAACACGCGCTCGAAAGTCAGTTCGTCGAAATAAAGGCGGTCGCACATGTCGTAGTCCGTAGATACCGTTTCGGGATTGTAGTTAATCATCACCGAACGGAAACCTTCTTTACGGATGGTGTTCAACGCCTGCACGCCGCACCAGTCGAACTCGACGGACGACCCGATACGATAGGCACCCGAACCCAAAACCACAATACTACGCTTGTCGTGTTCGTAATGAATGTCATGGGCTATACCGCTATAAGTCATGTACAAATAGTTCGTCTGCGCCGGATACTCGGCAGCCAACGTGTCTATTTGCTTCACAACCGGTACGATACCTGCGGACAAGCGGCGACGGCGCACTATCAGCGAAGCCTCTTCGATGTCCATTTCCTCTTCCATACCCAAGGCACGGGCTATCTGGAAATCCGTAAAGCCCTGCACCTTCGCCCGGCGCAGCAAGTCATTGTCCATCACATTGATGCTTTTACAGGCATGCAAAGCCTTGGACGTATCCTTGATGTTATGCAGTTTTTGCAGGAACCACTTGTCTATCTTCGTCAGTTCATGAATCCGGTCTATCGTATAACCTTGCTGCATAGCCTTGGAGATGATAAAGATACGCTTGTCGGTCGGCTCGTGCAGGGCGGCATCGATGTCGTCGATTTGCAGTTCCTTGTTCTCCACAAAACCATGCATCCCCTGACCTATCATGCGCAAGCCTTTCTGGATGGCCTCTTCGAAAGTACGGCCTATGGCCATCACCTCGCCTACAGACTTCATGGAGGAACCCAACTCACGGTCCACACCCCGGAACTTACCCAAATCCCAGCGCGGTATCTTGCACACCACATAATCCAACGCCGGCTCGAAGAAGGCCGACGTTGTTTTCGTCACGGAGTTTTTCAGTTCAAACAGCCCGTAACCCAACCCCAACTTGGCCGCCACAAAAGCCAACGGATACCCCGTGGCCTTGGAAGCCAAAGCGGAAGATCGGCTCAGACGGGCATTCACCTCGATGACACGGTAATCCTCCGACTCAGGGTCGAAAGCATATTGCACATTACATTCTCCCACGATTCCGATGTGACGGATGATGCGGATGCTCAACGCCCGCAATTTGTGGTATTCCGAATTGGTCAACGTCTGCGAGGGAGCAATCACGATACTTTCACCAGTATGAATGCCGAGCGGGTCAAAGTTTTCCATGTTGCACACCGTGATACAGTTGTCATACCGGTCGCGCACCACTTCGTATTCAATCTCTTTCCATCCCTTCAAACTCTTCTCCACCAACACTTGAGGTGAAAACGAGAAAGCCTTCTCTGCCAACTTGTTAAGTTCGTCCTCATTGTCGCAGAATCCGGAGCCTAATCCACCCAGCGCATAGGCCGCACGGATAATCACGGGATAGCCCAGATGGGCAGCCGCCTTGCGGGCTTCTTCCATATTCTCGCAAGCATGGCTCTTGATGGTCTTCACGTCGATTTCATCGAGCTTCTTCACGAACAATTCACGGTCTTCCGTGTCGATGATAGCCTGTACCGGAGTTCCGAGCACCTGCACGCCGTATTTCTCCAAAATGCCTTCCTTATATAAGGCCACACCGCAATTCAAAGCCGTCTGTCCTCCAAACGCCAACAAGATACCTTGCGGCCGTTCCTTCCGGATGACTTTCTCCACAAAAAACGGAGTCACCGGCAAAAAATAAATCTGGTCGGCCACCCCTTCGCTCGTCTGCACCGTGGCGATGTTCGGATTGATGAGTACCGTCTCTATCCCTTCCTCTTTCAACGCCTTCAACGCCTGCGAACCGGAGTAATCAAACTCACCGGCCTCGCCGATTTTCAGCGCACCGGAACCTAACAACAATACTTTCTTTATTCCTTTATCTTCCATAGACCACCTGTTTCTTATTTGAGCAAATTTACAAAATCATCGAACATGAACTCCGTATCCACCGGACCGCTGCAAGCTTCCGGATGGAACTGCGCACTGAACCAAGGATTTACTTTATGGCGTATGCCTTCATTGGAACCGTCGTTCATGTTGACGAACAAGGGTTCCCAGTCTGCCCCGAGCGTTTCCGCATCCACAGCATAACCGTGGTTCTGGCTCGTGATGAAACAACGGGTCGTGCCCACCATCCTCACCGGCTGATTGTGGCTGCGGTGCCCGTACTTCAATTTATAAATCCGGGCACCGGCCGCTTTGCTCAAAAGCTGGTTGCCCATACAGATGCCCATGCAGGGGCGCACCGAAGGAGAAGCAAGGAACTTGCGGATGTTCGCTACCGCAGCCTCGCACGTGTCCGGGTCGCCGGGACCGTTGGCCAAGAAGAGGCCGTCAAACTCCAACGTATTGAAATCATAGTTCCAAGGCACGCGTATCACTTCCACGCTACGACGAAGCAGGCAACGTATAATATTGTGTTTCACACCACAATCCACCAACACGACTTTCTTCCGTCCGCCTCCTTCATTGTAACGGATGACATCCTTACACGACACTTTATCCACGAAGTTCACACCGTTATAATCGGCCTCGGGTATGTTATCCGGTTCGTCGTCAAACACAATCTTGCCCATCATCACCCCGTGTTCGCGCAACACCTTCGTCAACTCGCGCGTATCCACTCCCGTGATGCCCGGCACCTGTTCCCGTTTCAGCCAGTCTGCCAGACTTTCTTTTGCATTCCAATGGTTGTAGGCCAGACTATAATCGCTTACGATAATGGCCGAGGCATAAATCCGGTCGCTCTCCATGAAAGTGGCCAGGCCATTCTCTTCCATAGTAAAAGCCGGCACGCCGTAGTTCCCGACCAAAGGATAGGTCAGCGTCATCAACTGCCCGGCATAAGACGGGTCGGTCAAACTCTCCGGATACCCCATCATGGCCGTATTGAAAACCACTTCGCCGGCCACCGGTTTTTCATAACCGAACGACTTACCGTGAAAACGGCTCCCGTCGTCGAGGATAAGTGTCACGTTTCTCATTGCAGAAATACAATCTTTATTATCTTATTTATTTGCCTTAAACACATTCTCATAATAACTGATGAACGCCCGGTTCACCAACTTCACGCCACCCGGTGTCGGATAGTCGCCGCTGAAATACCAGTCGCCCGAATGCTCCGGACAGGCCTCGTGAAGGCCCTCCAGCGTCTGGTATACGATTTCAATGGGCGTGGTGACTCCTGCCGGGCGCAACATCTCCACCATCTTGCATGAAATGTCCTCGTCCGCAAAAGGAGCGTAGATGGCTTTCACGCTGTTCACCATTTCTTCTTTAGGCAACCCCATCTGCATTTTACATTGTTCATAAACCTCACCCACCACGTGCGCCATGCCCCGTTCTTTCAACAGCTCCACGGCTGCGCGGAAAGCGATGAACTCATCCATATTGGACATGTCGATACCGTAATAATCGGGATAGCGCACCTGCGGCGAAGAAGACACCAGCACGATTTTCTTCGGGTGCAGGCGGTCAAGGATGCGGATGATACTCTCTTTCAGCGTAGTCCCGCGCACGATACTGTCGTCGATGACCACCAGATTGTCCTCGTAGGCATTCACGCTCCCGTAAGTGATGTCATACACATGCGCTGCCAAATCGTTCCGGCTGTTGCCTTCCGTAATGAACGTACGCAGTTTGATGTCCTTGATAGCCACTTTCTCGCTACGGATATACTGGCTCAGGATGCGTTCGAGCTCCTCATGCGTGGGCTTATGTCCCAACGCTTCTATCTGGGCAATCTTGGTTTGGTTCAGATACGCCTTGAAAGCGTCCAACATGCCATAAAAGGCGACTTCCGCCGTGTTCGGAATAAAAGAGAACACCGTATGTTCCAAATCCCCGCCAATGGCTTTCAGGATGGCATCGCGCAACTGCATGCCCAAAGCCTTACGCTCCAGGTAAATATCGCGGTCGCTTCCACGACTGAAATAGATTCGTTCGAACGAGCAGGCTTTCACCTCCTTGGGTTGCAAGATTTGTTCCAAACGCATCTCCCCGTCCTTATGCACGCTGACCGCCTGCCCCGGCATGAGTTCGTGTATCTGCTCCGTCTCCAACGCGAAAACCGTCTGGATGACAGGACGCTCGGAAGCCACGACCAAAACCTCATCGTCTTTATACCAAAAGGCCGGCCGGATACCCCACGGGTCACGCAGGACAAACATCTCGCCGCTGCCCGTCGCCCCGCACACCACATAACCGCCATCCCACAAGGGAGCTGCCGTGCGCAACACGTTGTTCACGTCGATGCGTTCCTCGATATAATGCGTGATATCCATGCCGGACAATCCATGCCCTATGGCTTCGGCATAAAGGCGTTCGCTTTCGCGGTCGAGCCTGTGCCCCACTTGCTCCAACATGATATAAGTGTCGGAATAAATCCGGGGATGCTGTCCTTTGGCCGTAATGTCGGCAAATACCTCATCCACATTCGTCAGGTTGAAATTGCCACACAGCGCAAGGTTTTTCGCCCGCCAGTTGTTGCGCCTCAGAAACGGGTGGACAAAAGAAAGGCCACTCTTTCCGGTCGTTGAATACCGAAGGTGGCCCATATAAATTTCACCGGCAAAGGGAAGCTGCCGTTTGGCATACGTGGCGTCTGCAAGCTGTTCCGCGCCCAAATCCCTGAACCGGGACTGCACGGAGGAAAAAATCTCGGTAATGGCACCCGTACCCAACGCCCGTTCACGGAACATATACTCTTCTCCGGGATTCGCCTCCATCTTCACGCAAGCCAACCCGGCTCCTTCTTGTCCGCGGTTATGCTGTTTCTCCATCAACAGGTAAAGCTTGTTCAAGCCGAACATCCAAGTACCATACTTTTCCTGATAATACTCCAAGGGCTTCAGCAAGCGTATCATAGCGATACCGCATTCATGTTTCAACTGTTCCATGACAATCGTTCTCTACAAACCTTATTAGGGGGCAAAGGTACAAATAAATGCGAATACTTGCAATTTATTTCGCTATTTACGCCAAAAAAGACACTTCTCATGACAAAAAAGCAACCTATCCGCGCTTTCATGAACAAAACGAAAGACAAGCGCCCTACTTTACTTCCACATCGGAAACGAAGCCGTTCATCTCCATCCCTTCCGTGCCCGTCAGTTTCTTTCCGTCTACCGTGACATTCTCCAACAGTACGCCGCGCACGTCGTTGTCTGCGTCATATCCTTTTATCCGCATGGGATACATTTTTCCCCCTTCCCCTTGGTAGCGGATATTACGGAAGACAAGGTTACGAATCGGACCGCCAGGCTCACGGTTGTATTTCTCATTGAAAATAACACGGATGTCTATCAGCCGGGCCTCTTCGCAGTCTTCCACCCGGATATCCTCGAACGACACATCCTCCACCCGGTTCTTGTCGCCCGCACACACGGCCATCACTCCACGGTAATTGTCGTCATCCTCATCCACGTTCAGCACGTCTATGTTGCGGAACCTCACGCCGCGAAGCGTCTCTCCCTTCGGGGAACGGTCGTCGCCATGACCTCCCACGTTAATGGCATGCGCCACATCGGCCCACAAAATGGAGTTTTGCACCGTCAGGTTGCTCGTCCCTCCCCAAAACCACCAACGGTGGTTGTAAAATGCCAAACAGTCGTCGCTCGTACGAAGAAACACATCGTCCACCAACCAGTCGTGGCAACACATCAAATCTATTCCGTCGCTCCACCCCCGGGACGAGAAACTCTTCACATTCCTGACCGTCACCTTACGGCTCTCGCCGCCCAATATGGTGTAATGCTGGGGGTTGACCACCGTAATGCCTTCCACGTGTACGTTGCGCGAACGGGTGATTTCCACGCCGCGCAAGGGTTGGAACAGCATCCCGCGTCCCACAATCCGCACATTCTTCGCCCTGTCCACCCTGAGTTTGGCTTTCACCAAAGCTCCCGGTGCCAGATAGACCGTGCAGTTGCTCGGTACGTCTATCTCGCCGTTGGGCAGATCCTTGGGCTTATGTACGCCGGGACCGAAATAAATCAGACGGCAATCTTTCCGGAAAATATCTTTCGAACCGCCGTCCCAAACCACGACGCCTTCGCCCTCCGTTCCGTCATACGTCTCCGTCTCCACCTCATTGGCAAACAAATGGAGATTGCCCATGCGGTCGCCCCCGAACTCCACACTCAACTTGGCCGGACGCTCCAAGCGGAACGTCAAGGCGTGCTCGCCCACCTTATTATATGATATACCTTGCGAGAGTGGCCGTATTTTTATGTTGTCGGCCATCTGTCCCGGCGTGACGACCTTCACCTCCACCGGCTCGTCTGCATCGAACTGCGCCATGGCCGCCCGGCTCCGGGTGTCCATGTCCACTTCCACCGAAAAGACCTGTAACTCCCGCCACGCATTTTCCGTCCCGGCTTCCCTGACGTACACCTTGTAACGGCCGTCGTCCACAACGGCCTTGTCTTCTATCCTCGGATACACGAGTATTTTCGCTTGCATGGGAAAAGAAATGAAGAAGGCTCCCAGCGCGCCATACAATATTTTATTCATACTATCAACTTAACGTGAATATAATATATATACGAACGAACCTCATAAAATACTTGCCGGAAGACGCTATATTATACTTAAAAAATATTAAAGCCCAATCCGACATACTGTTGACACTCTGACACGATGTCATTTTCGCATCCCTGAGAATCGCGTATTTGCACATAGATAACGCTTCGGACAAGAATAACGCAACCATACAACCCTTCAGGAATAACAAAATGACAACTCATGCGTAAGAATGCTTGTCCGCCGTCATCCGTCCATGCCCTTCCTGCCGCACGAAGCGACTCGATGCGTAAGCTCGAAAACGGTTCCGGCTTGCATGATGTTACCGGATTTTGGAACGGAAAAAGCAGCCAAATAAAGCCGGCACGCGGTTTGCAAGCCGGAATTTTGCCGGAAAAAAGACATTTTTCCGGCGTTTGAAAGAGAAACACGAACCGACATGCGGAGAATGATTTTACGCTTTCAGCCGAATGATTTGTCATTCTCTTGAGATTGAATTGCATATATGCAGAAAATATGCAAAACAAAAACGCATATACCATATAAATATACAAGAAGATGCTCTGTATGCTACGGTTCACCCGTTTTTGGCCTGTCAGATAAAACGAAAACGCTGTCTTTTTGAACTGAAATCCTCCCATACAGTAACAAAAAGACATTTTATGAAACAGAAGAACAAAAGAACAAAAAGATAAGATGACTTCTACGGGGAAAATATGTTCTTTTGTGCTTATGTCTAATCTCCCTCTCCACAAATCCACCCACCATCTTCCGTCCTACGGAGAATTAATTTCTTTTGAAACCATTAGGCTGTAATGGAAAAAAGACGTACCTTTGCACAAGAATCGGTTCTGTGCGCAAGTCCTTGCGTACGGATTAAAAGGGAATCGGGTGCAAATCCCGGACAGTCCCGCTGCTGTGATGCTCCGTGAACTTTCTGAAAAAGCACCATCACCACTGGCCACTTGTTTGTCATGGCCGGGAAGGTTTCAGAAAGGGGGCGAGTCAGAAGACCTGCCGTTCGTTAAAGAACTGTTCTTGCTCGTGGGTTAGGAGAACATGTAGGATAAATGACATAAAGATGATTAAAAAAGTTTTGATCGCCAATCGTGGCGAAATCGCTGTACGGGTCATGCGCTCGTGCCGCGAAATGGGTCTGCGTACCGTGGCCGTATTTTCTGAGGCCGACCGTACGTCAAGGCACGTGATGTATGCCGACGAAGCTTACTGCATCGGCGCGGCCGAGTCGCACGAAAGTTATCTGAACATCGACCGTATCATCGACGTGGCCGTAAAATGCAAAGCCGACGCCGTCCATCCCGGCTACGGCTTCCTGTCCGAGAATGCGGAGTTTGTCCGCCGTTGCGAGGCCGCAGGCATCATCTTCATCGGCCCGACAGCCGATACGATGGAAGCCATGGGAGACAAGATTGCAGCCCGACAACGCATGATGGCGGCCGGAGTACCGGTGGTTCCGGGCACTGCCGAACCGCTGAAAGACGCTGATGAAGCCTTACGCATCTGCAAGGAAATAGGTTTTCCCGTCATGCTGAAAGCCTCCATGGGGGGCGGCGGAAAAGGCATGCGCCTCATCCATAGCGAAGACGAAGTGAAAGAGGCTTACGACTCGGCCCGCTCGGAATCCATGTCTTCTTTCGGAGACGACACAGTGTATCTGGAGAAATTCGTGGAAGAGCCGCATCATATCGAATTCCAAATACTTGGGGATGCCTATGGCAACGTGGTGCATCTCTTCGACCGGGAGTGCTCCGTGCAACGCCGCAACCAGAAAATTGTGGAAGAAAGCCCTTCGCCTTTCCTCACGCCGGAACTCCGCCGGGAGATGGGCGAGAAAGCCGTAGCCGCCGCCCGGGCGGTGAACTACCGTGGTGCCGGTACCATAGAATTTCTGGTGGACAAATACCGCCACTTTTATTTCCTGGAGATGAACACCCGTCTGCAAGTGGAACACCCCATCACGGAAGAAGTGGTGGGCGTAGACCTCGTCAAAGAACAACTTCATGTGGCAGGTGGTGAAGCACTGCGCTTCAAACAAGAGGATCTCTTCCAACGCGGACACGCCATCGAGTGCCGTATCTGCGCCGAAGACACGGAAAACGGGTTTATCCCCTGCCCCGGCATCATCCGCCAACTCACGGAGCCGAACGGCATCGGTGTGCGTATCGACAGCTACGTGTACGAAGGTTACGAAATCCCCCTCTACTACGACCCGATGATCGGCAAGCTCATCGTATGGGCCACAAACCGCCAGTTTGCCATCGAACGTATGCGGCGTGTGTTGTATGAGTTCAAAATCACGGGACTGAAAACCAACATCAGCTACCTGCGCCGCATCATGTACGCCCCGGCTTTTGTGAAAGGCGAATACGACACTTCATTCCTGTCAAAATATTCCCGTTCGCTGCAACGCAGCAACGGAGAGAACGAAGAGATAGAAAACATGGCCATGATAGCCGCCTACGTGGACTACCTGTTCAATCTGGAAGAGAACAGCCCCGTGCGCACGACAGACTCCCGCCCCATCAGCCGTTGGCGCGAGTTCGGCCTGCAAAAGGGAGTATTACGTATATAATAAGGAAAGGGATATTTTATGGAAATACACATAGGAGACCGTGTCGCGGACGTGACATTGGTAAACAAAGAGGGAAACCGCGTGGAACTCACCATCGACGGCAAACCGTGCGTGGTGGACATCGTCATGGCCGAAAACGGCAGTTGCTCCATCCTGCACGACGGTAATTCCTATAATGCGGAACTGATTCGCGGCGAAGGCGGAAAGAGCTATGACGTGAACATGTTCTACCGCTCCTACCACGTGGACGTGGTGGACACACAGGCCAAATACCTCCGCATGAAAAAGCATGCGGACGAACGCCAGTCGGATAAAATCGTGGCTCCCATGCCGGGCAAGGTGGTCAGCATCCCCGTACAGCCGGGCGACGAGCTGAAGGCAGGTGACATCGCCATCGTACTCGAAGCCATGAAGATGCAAAGCAATTATAAGGTCAGTTCGGACTGTAGGGTGAAAAACATTCTCGTGACAGAGGGAGAGGCCGTACAAGACAATCAAACGTTGATAGAATTAGAACTCATACAAGAAGCATGAAAAGAGAAGAACTATATGCCCGGTTTGAGGAATTGGACAAACGGGCTTCGCAGGGTGGCGGACCGGACAAGATAGAAAAGCAACACGCCTCGGGCCGCATGACGGCACGCGAACGCATCGACATGTTGCTTGACAAAGACACGTTCTGCGAAATAGACAAATTCGTGAACCACCGTTGCACCCGCTTCGGAATGGACAAGAAACAGATTCCGGGAGACGGCGTGGTGTGCGGTCACGGCAAGATAGACGGACGGCAGGTGTTCGTTTACGCTTACGACTTCACCGTACACGGCGGTTCGTTGAGCGAGACCAACGCAGCCAAAATCGTAAAAGTGCAGACTTTGGCCTTGAAGAGCGGCGCACCCATCATCGGGCTGAACGATTCGGGAGGCGCCCGCATACAGGAAGGCATCACCAGCCTGGCGGGATACGCTTCCATATTCTACCAGAATACGATGGCCTCCGGCGTGATTCCCCAGCTCACGGCCATCCTCGGCCCGTGTGCCGGAGGTGCCTGCTACTCTCCCGCCCTCACCGACTTTATTTTCATGGTCAACGAAAACAGCCACATGTTCATCACCGGACCGGATGTGGTGAAGGCCGTGACCAATGAAGTGGTGGACAAGGAAGAGTTGGGAGGAGCTTACACGCACAGCAGCAAGAGCGGCGTGGCTCATTTTGTCTATCCGACGGAAGAAGAAACACTGATGCAACTCCGCGAACTGCTCAGTTTCCTGCCGTCCAACAATATGGAGGACGCACCGATCGTGCCTTGCAGCGACGACGCGAACCGCCGTGTGGAAAGTTTGCAGACGGTGATTCCGGAAGATCCGAACCAACCATACGACATCAAAGACGTTATCGAACCCGTTGTTGACAACCAATATTTCTTTGAAGTGATGCCGCATTTTGCCAAGAACATCGTCATCGGTTTCGCCCGCCTCGGAGGACAAACCGTCGGCATCATCGCCAACCAACCGGCATTCCTGGCCGGCGTGCTCGACATCGACGCTTCGGACAAAGCCGCCCGCTTCATCCGTTTCTGCGACTGTTTCAACATCCCTTTGGTGACGTTCGAAGACGTACCGGGCTTCTTGCCGGGTACGGCACAAGAACATGACGGTATCATCCGTCACGGTGCCAAAATCGTGTATGCCTACGCCGAGGCCACCGTTCCCAAAATCACGCTGATTACGCGTAAAGCCTATGGCGGAGCCTATATCGTCATGGCCAGCAAGATGATCGGTGCTGACGTGAACTTTGCCTGGCCGCAAGCCGAAATTGCAGTCATGGGGGCATCCGGTGCCATCAACATCCTCTACCGTAAAGCATCGGAGGAGGAGAAAAAGACGGCTGTGGAAGCATACGAAGAAGAGTTCTCCAATCCTTACCGCGCAGCCGAGCGCGGACTGGTGGACGAAATCATCATGCCGCGCGACACACGCCGGAAACTCATCCGCGCCTTGGAGATGGCCCGAAACAAAAATCAAAGCAATCCGCCCAAGAAGCACGGCAATATGCCGTTATAACCTCAAAACCTCTGCATCCGCTTCACGGGTGCAGGGGTTTTTAATTCCGTGAATAACGGAACTCACCCGGCGGCACCCCTACCACCCTTTTAAATATCAGACTGAAACATTGTACGTTCGGATACCCCAGCAAACGAGCCACTGCGGCCGGTGTGTGCATGCCTTCCGACAATAAACGCCGAGCCGTATCCAGTCTCCTGAACTCAAAATATTCCTCCAAACTCTTACCGGTCTCGAACTTCAACAAGTCGGAAAAATAAGCCGCGGAAAGATTCAGCGCAGCGGCACACTGCGCCAGGACGGGCAAACCTCCTGCCGATAACCGTCCGGAATCAAGATATTCATCGAACATGCGATCCAGACGGGCCAGCAAAAGCTTGTTTTTGTTTTCACGGGTAATGAATTGGCGTTCGTAGAACCGCGTACAATAATCCAACAAAAGCTCGATGTGGCGCGAAAGGATGGTACCGGTATGTGCATCAATCGGATGGTGCAGTTCTTCTTCTATATGCTCCAACAGACAAGTCACTGTGGAAGTCTCTCGCCGGGAGAGGTGTAACGCCTCTTCCTTGTGATAAGAAAAGAAAGTATAATTCTTGATGTGGTTCTTGAGCGAGGTGCGGAACAGCAAGTCGGGATGGAATGCCAGGAGCCAGCCCTTGGGGGGCAACGTGTCCTCCTTGCTCATACGGAAGATTTCGCCCGGCGTAAGGAATACCATCGTGGCCACGGAATAATCATAATACTTCCGGCCGCAACAGCAACAACCGTCCGGACAATCCTCTATCAACAAGATGGCATAGAATTCGAACTTCACGGCATCCTCTTCCAGTTCCGGCTTTTCCAGATTGATAAGGCTCACCTGCGGATGCAGCGTCTTGCTGCCCAAACAATGACAACATTCGCACACGGTCTTTATGTCCAATGTCTTATTATCCTTTTTCACTCCTGTCTTTGCCATTTTACCTTATCCATACGAAGCCTCCGGCTCCGTGTATAACCTTTTTCATACTCATGTTTATCTCATAGGTTATTACAAAGGTAGCGGATTATCCTTTCGCTTATATAACCCCAATTACGGATACAACAACCCTAATTACGGATTTCTTTTTTTGCCGGAGCGAGCCATCCTCAAATCTGTAATTAGGGTTGCAGAATCCGTAATCCGTCTACCCGCAGCAAGCACATAAGTCCCTATCTTTGCCTTCATCAAACCAAACCCTAAACGAAATGAAACAAATTTGGAAAAACATACCTGCAACAATGGCTATATGCCTTTGCATGTCGGGAAGCCTTATGGCACAAGTAAAACCATTAGAAAAGGATAGCTTTATGGAAAAAAGACTCAATCTGACGGAAGAATGGGACAAGACGTTCCCTAAAAGTGAAAAAGTAGACCACGCGAAAGTTACTTTCCACAACCGCTACGGCATAACGCTCGCCGCCGACCTGTATGTACCCCGGGACGTGGAAGGCAAGCTTCCCGCCATTGCCGTAAGTGGCCCGTTCGGAGCCGTGAAAGAACAGTCCTCCGGATTGTATGCCCAGACATTGGCCGAACGCGGGTTCCTGGTCCTTGCCTTCGACCCCTCTTACACCGGAGAAAGCGGCGGTGAACCCCGTTACGTGGCTTCACCCGACATCAACACGGAAGACTTTTGCGCAGCGGTAGACTATCTCGCCACACGCGACGAAGTTGACGAAAACCGCATCGGCATCCTCGGCATCTGCGGTTTCGGCGGTTTTGCCCTTAATGCGGCAGCCATCGACACCAGAATCAAAGCCACCGTGGCCTCTACCATGTACGACATGAGCCGGGTGACGGCCAAGGGGTATTTCGACAAAATGGACACTGACGCGCGCTATGAACTCCGTCGGCAACTCAACGCACAACGCACGGAAGATTACAAAAACGGAACGTATGCCCTCGCAGGCGGAGTCGCCGACCCGTTGCCCGAGGACGCGCCACAGTTTGTGAAGGACTACCATGCCTATTACAAGACACCACGCGGCTACCACAAACGTTCGCTCAATTCGAACGGAGGTTGGAACAAAACCTCATCCCTTCCGTTCATCAACATGCCGATACTTGCATACAGCAACGAAATACGGAGTGCCGTACTGCTCATCCACGGAGAAAAAGCCCATTCGCGCTATTTCAGCGAGGACGCGTTCAAGACATTGCAAGGCCCAAACAAGGAGTTATTGATCATCCCCGGAGCCACCCACGTAGACCTTTACGACAATCCGAAAGCCATTCCATTCGACAAGCTCGAACAGTTCTACAAGGAATACCTGAAATAAAAAGCGTATCGTCCATTCCGCAGGTGCAATCACCCAACGGAATGGACGATATATTCTTTCCCTCCGCCTCTTATCAAACCTGCAAATCCCGATATCCGGTCGGCGTACATCCGACACTCTTCTTGAAAATCCGTGTGAAATGCTGCGGATATTGGAAACCGAGACGGTAAGCTATCTCGCTTACGCTACGGCTCGAACCGAGAATTTCCTGCTTGGCCACCTCTATCAGTTTGCCTTGGATGTACTCTTGCGCCGTACGCCCTGTTTCTTTCTTGACAAGGTCTCCGAAATAATTGGGCGACAGGTTCATCCGGTCTGCAAAATATTTCACGGTAGGCAGCCCCTCCGACTGCGGATGTCCACCTTGGAAATAAGCATCCAATTGTTCTTCAAATCTTACCAGAATGTCTTTGTTCACCTTGCTCCGCGTAACAAATTGCCGTTCATAAAAACGCATGCAATAATCCAACAGAAGTTCGATGTTGCGGACAATGAGGCGGCGGCTATGTTTGTCCACCGGACGGGCCAGCTCCATCTTGATTTTCTCCAGACAGTCTCGGTAAATGCTTTTCTCTTCGTCGGACAGATGAAGAGCCTCATTCGAAGCATACGAAAAGAAGGAATACTGCTTGATGTCTTGCCCTAACGAAGTACCGCGTATCAGATCGGGATGAAACACCAACCCCTGCCATTGCGGACGGACATTCGTGTCACGACGGATTTCCACCACTTGCCCCGGTGCAAAACTCGTCACCGTACCTTCTTGGTAATCATATAACTGCCGACCGTAGCGCAGGTCTCCGCACTTGGTTTGCTTTAGATAAAGGGCATAAAGTCCGTAGTTGAGCGTGACGTTTGCCGGAAGGTCCTGTTTGATTTCCGAAGCATCGACGACCGAAACCAACGGATGCAACGTTTCCACACCATAGAGCTTATTATACAAACCTACCGTGTCGAGCTTGATAATTTCTTCCATATTGAAGCACATTGTTTATGTTCTTGGAAACAAATATAGTGATTTTGCCCTAATCTTCAGCCTGAAATCGTAATATTGGTAAGAATATCCGTAATTCGGGTTATAACAACCGTAATTTGTCTACTCCCCAACCCTGACTTTCTCCCGAACTTTGCATGGCCATAGAAGAGTGCAAGCCAAAACCATCTGTCAAACAGACCCAAAACATACATGAAGGAAAAGAAGAAGAAAACAGACCACCTGCTCGCCCTAATCCGCGAAGGCCGACCGATGACATCCGGCGAACAGCTCCGCCTTACGGTGGCATTGAGCGTGCCCGCCATCGTAACCCAGCTCTCGGCCATCGTCATGCAATACATCGATGCCGCGATGGTGGGAAGCCTCGGTGCAAACGCCTCAGCCTCTATCGGATTGGTATCCACCACCACATGGCTTTTCTGGGGACTTTGTGCTGCGGCATCCACAGGCTTCTCCGTACAAGTAGCCCATCGAATCGGAGCCGGCGACTGGGACTGTGCACGTTCCATATTGCGCCGTTCCGTACCTTCGACATTTGCATTCAGCGCACTGCTGGCCGCAATCGGAGTGTCCGTCAGCGGAGCCTTGCCTCAATGGTTGGGAGGCGACAGCGCCATTCGTAGCGACGCCTCGCTTTATTTCCTGATTTTCTCGCTCTTTCTCCCCATCCTGCAAATGAACTTTCTGGCCGCCGGCATGTTACGTTGCAGTGGCAACATGCGCATTCCCAGTATCGCCGGTGTACTGATGTGCATTCTCGATGTCGTTTTCAATTTCTTTCTCATCTTCCCATCGCGTGAGTTATCCGTAGGCGGGCTGACCTTGTCCATACCCGGTGCGGGATTAGGCGTACAGGGTGCCGCCTTGGGCACGGGACTTGCCGAAAGCGTAGCTGCCGCCATAACCTTATGGTATCTCTTCACCCGTTCGTCCGGCTTAAAGATAAAGGCATGGCACAAAAGCCCGTCTCTTCCCGCGCCACCGATAATCCGGAACTCCATCCGTATCAGCCTGCCGATGGGTCTGGAGCACATCGTCATTTGCGGAGCACAAATCATGACCACCGTCATCGTGGCTCCTCTCGGCATTCCGGCCATAGCCGCCAACTCATTTGCCATCACCGCCGAAAGCCTTTGTTACATGCCCGGATACGGGATAGCCGACGCCGCAACCACGTTGGTAGGACAAAGCCTCGGTGCCGGACGGCGTCGGCTCACTCGCCGCTTTGCTTACATCACCGTATTCATGGGCATGGCGGTCATGGGAATAATGGGCGTCGTGATGTACATCTTCGCCCCGCAGATTATCGGTACGATGACTCCCGTGGAAGAAATCCGCAGATTGGGCGTAATGGCACTCCGCATCGAAGCTTTTGCCGAGCCGATGTTTGCGGCAGCCATCATATCATACGGCGTATTCGTCGGGGCAGCCAATACCCTCGTCCCGTCATTGATGAACTTTTTCAGTATCTGGGCCGTGCGAATCTCGTTGGCGGCGTGGCTCGCTCCCACCATGGGCCTGAAAGGCGTATGGGTGGCCATGTGTGCGGAATTGTGTTTCCGTGGAATCATATTCCTGATCCGGCTGAGGGGAAAACAGTGGATGAAAATCTGACCGGAAGCCTTGCACGACAAAAATCTCACGGTTTCCGTAATTTGGGTTGTAACATCCGTAATCCGTCTACCCGGCAATCCATGATATTGGCGTAACTTTGCACATATATGATAGGTATAGAAACATAAGAAAACCATATACGATTTCTAAAGTCACAAACTTTAAAAACAATAACACAATGCAACTGATAAAAGACATGGAATTCGGAGGCGAACGCCCCTTGTTCGGCTCGCGCGACTTGCATCTGGACCACGTGACCGTCCGTGCCGGGGAATCGGCCATCAAAGAATGCAGCAACATCATCGCCACCAACTGCCGCTTCGAGGGCAATTACCCCTTTTGGCACGTGCACGGTTTCGTCATCGACCGCTGTTTCTTCGACGTGGGAGGACGCTCCGCCCTGTGGTATTCCGACCATTTGAAGATGACCGACACACGCATCGACGCTCCCAAAATGTTCCGCGAAATGACGGACATAGAAATCGAGAATGTGGAAATCAACGATGCCGACGAAGTTTTCTGGAGGTGCAACCGGTTGGACATAAAGAACCTGAAGCTGCACGACGGGCGATACCCGTTCATGTTCAGCCGCAACATCCGCATAGACGGGTTGGAAAGCGATAGCAAATACGTCTTCCAGTACGTGAAAGACGTTGAAATCCACCATGCCAAGATTACCACAAAGGATGCGTTCTGGGAAGTGGAAAACGTCACCGTGTACGACTCCGAACTGAACGGCGAATACTTGGGATGGCACTCGCGCAACCTGCGTCTGGTGAACTGCCACATCACGGGAGAACAACCACTCTGCTATGCCCGCGATTTGGTGCTTGAGAATTGTACTTTCGGCCCGGAATGCGACCGCGCTTTCGAGTACAGCAGCGTACGGGCCACCATCAACGGACCGATAAGCGGCGTGAAAAATCCCTCTTCCGGATGTATCATCGCCGAAAGCTACGGCGACATCATCCTCGACGAAAACATCAAGGCACCTGCCGACTGTGAACTTAAACTTTGGGACGAACAAACTTGTTTCAGCGACTGCGTATGAAATACAATTTTGATGAGATAATTCCCCGCCGCCATACGAATTCCTACAAATGGGACAGCGCGACGGACAGCGACGTACTTCCTTTATGGGTGGCGGACATGGACTTCCGCACGGCTCCCGCCATCACGGAAGCCTTGGCAGACCGCGTGGGACACGGCATCTTCGGTTACACACGGGTGCCCGATGAGTATTACGAAGCCGTCTGCACGTGGTTCAAACGCAGGCACGGATGGGCCATTGAAAAGGAGTGGATGATTTATACCTCCGGCGTAGTGCCTGCCGTGTCCGCCATCATCAAGGCCCTGACCGTGCCGGGCGACAAAGTACTAGTGCAGACACCCGTCTACAACTGCTTTTTCTCCTCCATCCGCAACAACGGCTGCGAAGTGACAAACAATCCGCTCGTTTACGAAAACCATACCTACCGCATCGATTTCGAAGACTTGGAACGGAAAGCCTCCGACGAACGGGTAAAAGTGATGCTACTCTGCAATCCCCACAATCCCGCCGGACGGGTGTGGACAAGGGAGGAACTGATGCAAATCGGCGAAATCTGCCTCCGCCACAACGTGACGGTGGTGTCCGACGAAATACATTGCGAACTGACCTACCCGGGACATGCCTACATTCCTTTTGCCTCCTTGCCGGAAACATTCACGGGACATGCCGTCACCTGCATATCCCCCAGCAAAGCATTCAACATCGCAGGACTGCAAATCGCCAACATCGTGGCTCCGGACGAAGAAATACGCTGCCGAATCGACAAAGCCATCAACATCAACGAGGTGTGCGACGTCAATCCTTTCGGAGTAATCGCCACCATAGCCGCATACCGCAAGGGGGAGGACTGGCTCGACCAACTGTTGGCATACCTGCAAGGGAATTACAGGTACATGAAAGAATTCTGCACGGAACACCTTCCGGACTTTCCGATTTGCAAACTGGAGGGTACTTATTTGGTGTGGATGGACTGCCGTACACTGGCTACGCCTTCTGCCGAACTGGAACACCGCCTGACCCGGGAAGCCCGGCTTTGGCTCAATGCCGGAGCCATGTACGGCAAGGAAGGCGAAGGCTTCATGCGTTGGAACATCGCCTGCCCTCGTGCCATACTGGCAGAAGGTTTGGAACGTTTCAAAGATTTTATCGTCCATAAAACATAATAACTTCTAAAAAGCTATAGCCCTTTCGTTTTATTCCCTATCTTTGTGGACATGAAGGCAAGGCCCCGACTGAGGGCAGAAAAGCCGGACAAATAAGGTGTTTAACTAAAAAGAAAAACGGATGAAAAAGTTCTTATTGAGTTGCGCGGTGCTTCTAAGCGCAGTGTCCTTTACCGTTTATGCCGCACAGGAAAACAGTAAGGACAAAAAAGACAAAAGGGATAAAATAGAATGCTGTTGCAAAGATTGCACATGCAAGGATTGTACGTGCAAGACGGACTGCTCGGAATGTGCCGGATGCCGTAAAAACGAAGAATGCAGCGAGTGCCGGGATTGCAGGCACGAAGGACATTGCTGTGACTACGACCATCACCGCAAGGACAGAAGGCATCACCACCGCAGAGGAGGCTGTTGCGGAGGCGGGTGCTAATCCCTTTCCGGTATGATCGCCCATCGCAGAAAATCCGTTTGCATGTTGAAGATGATAAGACATAAGAACAAAAGAACATATCTTTCTCGTGAAAGTTATCTTGCTTTTTTGTTCGTGTGTTCTTCTGCCTTATAGGTTTCAAGATGTTTAAAAGCAGGAAACAGGCTGTTTTCAGGTGTTTCTGCGAGAAAAGCATATACAAAAACGAATCTGCGCCAAACGAAAAATCAATCACAGGAGAACAATTTTTCGTTTGGCGCAGATTCGTTTATCATTCTCCTGTAATCAATTTCAAGAGCTTAACTCTCTGAAAACCAAGCATAGGCAGAAGACGAAAGAAATTAACAGCTACAACATCCGGCTTCCCAGTCCATGCTATATCTATTCTGTAAGTTGACCACCACCATGCGCCGGAAACAGGGTAAACAAAATACTATGAGACAAATTCAAACTACTCTCGCGGACGGGCACACAGTTCGGCCCAATCCGGATATTTCGGCAAATCTTCCTTTCTGATTCTTATCATTTCCCGACCGTCCTTATCCGTAAAAGAATAAATTTCGACATTATACCTTTGTTTCTCAACCTTGAACTTTAGTTCCCGTAACGGGCATCTCTTCGGAGCGGCGTACCCAAATCCGTTGTAGGACACGATGTCATGTTCCAAAATAAAAGCATAAGAAACATTTTTATAAAACCTCTTAAAAAGAAGTACCATAACGGCCAACATGAGAAAAGCTATAAAGATCAACGCATAAGAGAACATCGAAAGTTCTTCATCTTCCAATGTTCCTTCCATGCCTCCGACAAAAGCCCAAGCAAAACAATACGCCCCAGGCATCACCAAACTCGCCAACACACAAACCGGCAAGTCCAATGTACTCCCTCCCCCGTTCAATGTCATGCACACCTTTTCTCCGGAACCCTCCAACAAATTCCGGACTTCCTTACGTTTGTTTTTCCACATAAAATAACTCACCACTGCCATGCCGCATGAAAATACCATCCAAATTATCAGGTATTCCACCATCATTAGTTCATTTTCCATATACCTTTAAAAAACATTCAAGTATAAAATTCCCACTTTTATGCAGCAGCCATTAAACTCTAAACCATTCGGAAAACAACTGCTACCGGCATCTACAAAAATAACACTTTGACTGGTAATACGCAAGAAAAACGAATCAAATAGAACAGGGTAATAAGAAAAACAGAATGCGGTTCTTGCATAGGCTTACATTAAAGCACAACCCGATAGCAAATCAGTTGCCATCGGGTTTCTGCATCTCCACAAAGGGGCTTTCGTCCCAGTGGAACGCATCCGGACTATCCGGCACGGAAGGCCGGAAAGGCTGCACGTCTTCGCGAAGGTGGTCTACAAAAGGCAGACGAGCTTGTTTCATTCCTTCGATGACACACCGCGCTATCTGGTATGCCCCGTAAGGATTGAAATGGGTGTTGTCGGCCAAAGCCTTGTCCTGCCCCGGATAAGTACCGGCCGGATAATGCACGAAAGCTCTTTTACTTCCTTCCTCGCCCAAAGCCTCAAACAGGACGCGCGTCATTTCCTGCAAATCTATCAAAGGCACCTGCTCCCGTTCGGCCACCCAATGCACGGCATCGGGATAGTCGGCGTGTGTGGGCTGTATCTTCCCGTCCTTGAAAGCCCGGCGGCAGGTCGGGGTCACCAAAACAGGATGTCCGCCACACTGCCGGACTTCGTCAATGAACGTTTTCAGGCTTGTGGCGAAGGAATAATAAGCTCCCCTGCCCGGTCCTTTTTGTTTCTGGTCGTTGTGCCCGAACTCCATGAACATGTAGTCGCCCGGTTTCATTTGCGACAAGGCTTTCTTCAACCGTCCGGCGCGGATGAAAGTATCGGCACATTCGCCGCTCTCCGCATAATTGGCAAAGCAGACTTCCGCATCGAAGAAACGGGGAATCATCTGTCCCCAACTGGCCCACGGCTCTTCGTCCTGGTCCACCACGGTAGAGTTTCCGGTCAGGAACAGGGTCGGGACACGGTGGTCCGGTTCAATCCGGATGGCCGCACACTGCGGACGGTCGCCGTTGATTTCAATCGTCAGCTTGTCATCCCAGTTCAGTTTGGAGCGTTCGCGCGGTTTGATGCGCACCGCCTCGGTGTCGGAGATTTTCGGTGAACGTTTGTTGACTGTGAAAGTAAACGTGCGGAACTCCCCTTTCTTCGTCGGCACGCTTTCCAAAAACAAGCGGCGCGACTCCGCCCGTACCGTGGTAACGCCTGCTTCCTTGCGGTTACCCAGGAGTACCGTGACGCGGTAGTTCCCGTCGGGTACCTGTACGGAGACATAATAAGGGCGGTCTCCGCCTTCGTCCGGCGAGGCGAGCAGGTCATAGCCGTACCCTTTCTCCGGTGTATAACGGTCTTCGGGAGACAGCCGGTGTCCGGCCAACGGTGCGGCAGACGACGTATCGCCCTCCCCCAACAGACGTTGCACCGGTACGCGCTTGTCCGAAGTCAGTTGCAGCAGGTAACCGCCATCGGAGGCATGCAACACGGAAAATCCCGTGCCGCATACCCATAGCCCTATTATAATAAGGTGTCTTCGCATCATTTCTTGGTATTAAGTTTCGGTTTCAACTCATCGGGCGAATCATTGGTGTACATGTTCACCTTGGGAGCTTCTTTGGTGAAAAGGTCTTTGACGCGCTGCAAATCCACCGTGTATTGCGGGCGGAAATCGTCCGACTGCATGTAAGCGATGACGGCTTTGCGCATTTGGGCGATAACGGGCACCTCGCTGTCCGCATCCAACGGCATGGTGGTCATCATCAGCCGTCCGCCCGCCACGTTGGCTTCGAACAACATACCAATCTTGCGGCTCAGGAACCACGTGTCGATGCTCTGTACGATCGGTTGGAAATCAGCCGGAAATTCCGTAAACTGCATGACCTGTTTGCGGTTCACCAAATCCCACCACTGCATGTCGCTGTGGTAATCCGTGGGGAAGTTCCGGAAGAGCGGATGGTTACTTTCGATGTAAAGCCCTGTGGTGTGGGGCGGACGCATCTTGAACCAACTCGTGTTCCAGAACACGGGCGTGAACTGTTGCACGATGTCCTTTCCATAAGTAATCTTTCCGGCTGCCGTCACCAAAACCTTGCCTCCTGCCTTCAACACTTGTTCGGCTTTCTCGTCCAAGATGTCCGTGATGTACACGTCGCCGGTGTCCATACGGGCCAAATCATCCAACGTCGTCTGAGGATACACCCAAAAGTCCCAATGGTTCCTGCTTCGCACTTCTTCCTTGCGGCCATCGAGGTCATACGTTCCCTTCAGCATCACCTCGAATACCATTTGCCGAGGTGCACCAATCTTGTCCAAAGCAACCGTCACGTTGCCCAAACCGATGTTGTTGCCCAAAGCCACATCACCGTTGTACAAAGTCCCTTCTGTATACGTTTTCCCGTACTTGTCGCAGATACGGTAGGACACTTCTGCATCACGAATCGCCGCTTTGCCGTAATGAGCCACCTCGACCGCCGCCGTAAAAGCGTCCCGGTTCCAATAGGTGAACTTGGGAATGCGCGCCAACAGCACCGTCGACGAACAGAACTCCCGGAAGTCTTCCGGTGAACAGTATTCCTTTTCGTCAAAAAAGACATCCGTCAACCCCACCAAGGCCGTGCCCTGCCCGGAGTAGTCGTTCAGGGCCAACAACTGGAATCCCGCATAATCCGGTGTACGTAATGTCCGTTCAATCTCATGTTTGTAACACAGGGTTTGCAGCTTGCCGGAGGCCATCATGAACTTGTGCGCCATTCCGCCCATGTGATTGTCGTTCAGTATGTCGCGGAATATCTCGAAGTTTTTGGCTTTGTTCACCCCCGTGTACTTACTGATTTCATCGAAATTAGGGAATACGCACCATTGTCCGGTCTCGTGGGAGACGAAAGGCACACTCACCGTGTCGATTTTCGCTCGGAAGTCGGACATGCTCTCGGGTGCACGGCGCCGCCATTCGTCCAACCCGCGCACACCGGCTTTCACATGGTACATGCTCTTAGGCTGCCAAGCCCAACCGCCTCCGACCGACGCGCCGGTGTATACATGACGGCTGTCCGTCTTCTTCCAATAATCCACGAAATCGCTCACCCAAGCCACCCAGTTACCTGCCGGTTCATTGCCGCAGGCCATCATGCAAAACGAAGCATAATTGCCATACGCCTTGTTCATGCGCTGTGTTTCTTCCATCAAATAACGGTCGATATACATTCCGTTCCCCAACTTCACCCCGTGGTTCGGCCAGCTCGGTCCTTCGGGCTGTAAATAGAATCCCACACGGTCGGCCGCCGCAAAGGCGGCTTCAGGCGGACAGAAAGAATGGAAACGCATGTGGTTCAGCCCATAACTCCGGCAAATGCGGAACACCCGTTCCCACGACTCCTCGTCCATCGGGGCATATCCTGTCAATGGGAAATCGCAGTTCTCCACCGTGCCGCGCAACTGGGTGAGCCGGCCGTTCACATAAAACATCTTTCCGTCTATCTTGAACTCACGCATCCCGAAAGTACGGGTCTGTTTGTCCGTCCCGTGTTCGGAAGAGACTTCTGCCGTCAATTCATACAATGCCGGATTGAATTCATCCCACAACTGCATTTTCTCGCCCATGTCCAACACGACCTCTACTTCCGCCTGTCCTTTTTTCAACTTCACCCGGCGGGACACAACCGGTATCTCGTGCACCACATCGGTATTGAAACTCTTGGCCGACAACTTGACTTCGGCATCGGGACGTCCTTTGCCGCGATGTTGCTTCAAACGTATCCGCACGGTGGCCGTACGGTCGTGTATGTTCGGATAAACCTGTATGTCTTCGGCATACAGAAGAGGCGTGCTCCGCAATTCCATACGTCCCACCACACCGTTCCAGTTTCCTTGTGTCTGGTCGGTCACGCTATGCGAGTCCGCTCCCACACAAACGCCGTCGATACGGTTGCTGACGCGCAACGCCAAAGCGTTTTCCCCGCTTTTGACATAGTCCGTCACGTCATAACAATGAGGCACGCACAAGCTGTTGTCGCCCCCGACTTTCTTTCCGTTGACCCACAATTCCGTCTCGATATGCGGACGCTCAAGATACAATACGACGCGACGGTTCTTCCAATCAACCGGAACTTCCACCGTCCTTCGGTACCAGGCCGTCCCCACATAGTGGCGGTCGGGCGTCAGGAAAAACGGTAACTTGAAGTTCTCTTCCCGACGGTATTTCTCCATGTAAGGGTTATAAAAATAGGAACTATCGTAGAGCGACCCTGTCCACTGCGTTTCCACCGACGGCCTGTCGCCCTTCAAACGTTGCGGCATACTGCCGGGTAACAGGATACGGTCTTCCAAAGGCCGGTCGTACCACTTATCGGCTGTTCCCTTATCAGCCCTGTCAATTTGAAACTCCCACTGTCCCGCCAAATCCAAACGACCCTGTGCGGACAGCTTCCCACCGTAAGTCAAAGCGAGCATGGCAAAAGCCGATGCCCAAATGTGATGTTTGTTCATGAAAATTAGGTTAATAAAACGATTATATTATTGAGTTAAAAACTTTATCATCTCGGCACCGGCCAATAAATAACAACCGATGGCAAAATCCTCGAAATCCGGCTTGCTGTCATATCCTACCGGCTGACCGTCTTTCGGTTCTTTACCGGTCCCTTGCACGTATCCCAGAAATCCGTCCGGATGAACCGCGTCGTGCATCAACGCATTCCATGCCTTTAATGCAGGTTCTCCAAAAACATCGTCCGACAAGACCCCATTGCGCATTCCCCATGCCATACCATATAGGAACAGCGCGGTACCGGTTGTTTCCGGACCTCCGTAATGAAATTCATCGGTCAGGCTGCAATTCCAGAAACCATCGCTCCGTTGGCATTTCTTCACCGAAAAAGCCATGGCAAGGAAATCATCCGTCAGCAATTTCTTGATGTCCGCAATCTCCTGCTTCTCGTCTCCGACAAACAAATCCTCCGCCCGTTCCATCTCGTCTATCGTACGTGCCAACGCCGCCATAACCCAGCCATTTCCACGGCTCCAGTAGCAATTCTTCCCGTTCGGCTCCTTATAAGGCGGAATAAAATCGGCATCACGCCACCACAAACCGTCTATCGTATTAAACAGTCCGACCTGTCCGGCACAGTCGCGCGTATAGCCATACAGTTCCCTCATCGTGCGGAAATAGCGAATGTCCTGCTTGACTACGCCCATTTTGGCATAGACGGGCATGGCCATTTGCAAGGCATCTATCCACGACCAATCCCCTCGTTCCGTACTGTTCACGACGTTATTGAGCATACGTTCCGTATTCCCCAAAACCTGGGCATCTTCATGCAGGCGATACAAATCAATATACACCTGCGCGCAACATTGGTTGTCGGCATTACGTGTATGCGAACCTCCACGGAATCCCCACAAATTCGCCACAGCCCAATCCATGGCATATTCCACATACCGAGGCTGTGGAGCAACTTCGTTCAAAGCCAACAGTCCCTCCATATACACACTGCGCGTCCAAATATTAGAGGGACGAACACCGTTTATCCGTATGGAATCCCCCGCCACAGGGTGCTGAGCCATGAAACGTTCGTTCACCAAAACCATCTGCTCTATCATAAACTTTCTATCCGGCCGCCGGCCGGCCATAAGCCCGGTAACACAAGCTATAAAAAGGATTAACCACAGCGCTTTCTTCATTTAATATAGGTATTAATAAAAGCAAAGATAGTTTTTTTTCATCTTACCCTGAAAAAAATCCGGTTTTATTTTTGTATTTAAAAAATATGTCCTACCTTTGCACGCGAAATCAAAAGCCGACATGGCTCAGTTGGTAGAGCATTTCATTCGTAATGAAAGGGTCCGGGGTTCGAGTCCCCGTGTCGGCTCAAAGGAAAAAGGAAGGAAATAACTTATATTTTCTTCCTTTTCTGTTATCAGATTCCGGCTCTTTTACTATAAAACAAAAAGCAACCATCGTCTCAATTACATGAAAGATGGCTGCCTTTCCACTCGACAATCCGACTGTATTTCTTTAATCTTTCTATTCCTTAGCTCTACCCTTAAAGCTGTTGGTCTCCTAAAATATGGCAGTCTTCCTCAGAAAGCTGTTTCAGGCACTCGGACAGATTGCTCGGCCGGATAACGATATTCGCCCGGTCTCCCTGGGCAAAGGCATACATATATTCGATAAAAATCTGATGCTCGGCCAACTTCTCCAAAATCTTAGACAGCGCACCGGCCACGTTAGGGCAACTGATGCAAACCACATCGGTCAGAATCACTGCGAAATCTTTCGCACGCAATACTTCTACCGCCTTGTCTACGTCGGACACAATCAAACGAAGGATACCGAAATCCGTAGTCTCCGCCATACTGAAAGCGTGCATGTTGATACCTTGTTCGCCCAAAGCTTTGGTCACTTCGTTGATTCTCCCGCTTTTGTTTTCCAAGAAAACGGATAATTGTTTGATAGTCATACTCTTTCGTTTTTGAATTAAGCCAACACACGTTTATCTATCACTCGCGTACTTTTCCCTTCGCTCCTCGGCAGACTGTTGGGTTCCACCAATTTCACTTCCGCACTGATGGAAAGCACGCTTTTCAGACGTTCGGCCAAACGTTTCTTTAAAGCCAGCATACCGCCTAAATCGTCTGAGAAATTATCCGGACGCAACTCCACCTGCACCTCCAACATATCCATGTTGTTTTTGCGGTCTACCACCAACATGTAACGTGGCGCAAATTCCGGCATCTCCAGAATCACGTTTTCCACCTGTGAGGGGAACACGTTGATGCCGCGTATGATCAGCATATCGTCGCTCCGTCCGAGGATACGCGTAAAGCGCACACTGGTACGTCCGCATTCGCACGTGCCGGGCATCAATGTCGTCAGGTCTTTCGTACGGTAGCGCAACAGCGGCATTCCGGTCTTCGTCAACGTAGTCAGCACCAACTCCCCTTCTTGCCCGAGCGGCAGTACCTCGCCGGTTTCCGGATGGATGATTTCCGGATAGAAATGGTCTTCCGCGATATGCGAACCGTTCTTGCAGCCGCACTCGTAAGCTACGCCCGGCCCCATGATTTCACTCAATCCGTAAATGTTGTAGGCCTGGATGCCCAGACGTTCTTCTATCTCGCGGCGCATGTTCTCCGTCCACGGCTCCGCCCCGAACGCCCCGATGCGCAACTTCAAATCGTCGGCCGAAAGCCCTTGCTTATGCAACGCCTCAGCCAGATACAGGGCATAGGAAGGCGTACAGGCAATACCCGTCACTCCAAGGTCTCTCAACAGACGGATATGTTTCTCCGTATTCCCGGTAGAAGTAGGCAATACGGTAGCCCCCAGATGCTCCACACCGTAATGGGCACCCAGTCCGCCCGTAAACAACCCGTAGCCATATCCCACGGAAACGATGTCTCCACGCGTCATGCCATAGGCCGTCAACGCACGTGCTATCACTTCTTTCCAAATCTCCAGGTCACGATAAGTATAACCTACGATGGTGGGATTGCCCGTCGTGCCGGAAGAGGCATGGATACGGACTATCTCGGACATGGGCGTAGCCAACAGGCCCACCGGATAATTATCACGCAAATCCGCCTTGGTCGTAAAAGGCAACTTCACAATGTCGTCTATCGTACGGATATCATCCGGAAGCAAATCCATTTCCTGCATCTTAGCCCGGTAGAAAGGCGTGTTATGATATACCAAATCCACCAGCTTGTGCAGCCGTTTCCCCTGTAAGTCGCGCAATTCCTCACGACTCATACACTCTTTATTCTTGTTCCAAATCATGTTTTCCATTTTGTCTGTAACCGTCCGTGCGGCCTTATATCCATTCAGATTTATTCGCTCAACTTAAAGGATGATCCAACCGGAAAGCCTTCATCCGCTCCTCCATGAGCGGATAAAGTTCCTCACGCATACGGGAAGTACATGCCCTCACGCCGGGCTGCCCGCTGCCGGTTGTCTCCAACGAGATACTGCTCACTCCATAATATAACAACTCGCGCAACAATTCGCCCCCGCTCATCCGGCCATAGCCCACGGTAAAGAAAAAACCGTCTCCCACCGGCCGCGTCACATCGTAGTCATACACGATGTGGAATCCGTTGTCGGTGAATATCTTCTTCATCCGTTCAGCCCGTCGGGCATATTCACGCACGTCGGCTGCAAAATCCAATTCTCCGTCCGTGGCCGCCCGCAGCATTTCGGCATAGCCATACTGCGTAGAGGCCGTACAACCGGAAGTTATCATATACAGCACCGAAGCCACGAAAGTCTGCCCGAACACGCCGGAGTCGCCGTAACGTTCGGCCAACGCCGGATAATGCGTGTCGAACAATTTGTCAGACACACAAGCCACGGCCATCCGCTGCCCGGCATAGCTGAAGATTTTGGAAGAAGACAGCATAAGGATGTAATTGTCCGTATAGCGGGCCACCGTAGGCGGATAAGGCGCCTTCCAAGGTTGGCCCAAGTCCTGACGGAAGTCCATACAGAAATAAGCCATGTCTTCCAATACGATAACCCCGTAACGGGTGGACAATTCACCGATAATCGCCAGTTCGCTGTCCTCCAGACAAATCCACGCCGGATTGTTCGGATTGGAGTAAACAATAGCCGCGATGTCGCCTTGTTTCAGATAACTCTCCAGCTTCTCCCTCAACGCCTCTCCCCGATAATGGTAGATGTCGAACTGTTCCCACTTCGCCCCGATGATGCGCAACTGGGATTTCTGGATGGGAAATCCCGGATCGATAAACAGAACCTTGTCTTTTCCCGGCACGCACTGTGTGGTAATGACGAACGCCCCGAACGAGGCAGCCACCGAACCGGTCGTAGGTATGCAAGCCCGTGGCGAGATGTCTATATCGACAAAAGCCTTCACGAAGCGCGAAGCCTCGCGCTTCAGTTCGGGAATCCCGTCGGCTGCGGGGTACTGCGCCCCCACTCCACGGTCTAAAGCGGCCTTCTCCGCTTCCACGCCGACACGATTGGCAGGCAGCCCCGGCGAACCTTGATCCATTCGGATGAATGGAATCCCCGTCTGTTGTTCCAGCCGGGAAGCCACCAACAGCACCTCGCCGATGGTGGCATGGGCGAGGTCGGCAATCTGCAACTCTTTTACTACAGATGCCACCAACTCTTCACTAAACACCTGATGTCCCATATCCGCTTACTTTAAGTCCGAAGCCGCATGCCCCAAATCGAAAGCCCGGCGGTTCATTTCCACTACGGCCTCCCCTTTTGTTCCGAACACACGGGCGATACTTTCACGCAACTCCTCCACCGACAGGATGTTCAGGTAACGGGCCGCGGCCCCCAACAGCATCACATTGGCACACTTCGGCATGGAATGTTCCTTGGCCAATGCGTCCACATCCACCATGACGACATGGGGCAATGCCCTCAATTCGGCCATCAAAGCCTCGTCCTCGGGATAATTGGGAATGTTTTTGAACGGGGAAGAAGAGGTAATCACCCAACCCTCCTTATTTAAATAAGGTATATATCGCAAAGCCTCCATCGGCTCCAACGAGAGAATCATGTCGGCAGTTCCTACCGCAATCAAATCTGAAGCTATCTCCCCGTCAGACAAACGCAAGTTGGACTGCACGTCGCCTCCGCGCTGGCTCATGCCGTGCACCTCAGCCTGTTTCAAGGTCAACCCTGCCTGCGTGGCAGCCTCACCGATGATGGTGGCAATGGAAAGGATGCCTTGTCCTCCCACGCCCGAAAGAATTATATCTTGTTTCATGCTTTCTTTTCTGCTCTTTTCTGTTTCAACTTTCTGTTCAAGGTCTGTATGCACTCCCGGCGCGGGATGATGACCGACACCCCTTTGTACTCTATTTCTTCACGAAGAATACGCGTAATCTCTTCCATGTTCTTAGGCAACGGTACCACTACGCGCACATGTTCCGGCTCCACCCCAAGCCCCAGACAAATCGCCTCGAACTTGTTCGTACCGGCAGAGTCTTGCCCGCCGGTCATCGCCGTAGTCAGATTGTCCGATATGATGACGGTAATCTGCGCCTTGTCGTTTACGGCATCCAACAACCCCGTCATGCCTGAATGGGTGAACGTGGAATCGCCGATGACTGCTATGGCCGGAAACACACCGGCGTCGGCCGCCCCTTTGGCCATCGTAATGGAAGCCCCCATGTCGAGACAAGTGTCTATGGCACGGAAAGGCGGCAAAGCCCCTAATGTATAACAGCCGATGTCGGCAAACACGCGTGCATCGGGATATTCCTTTACCACTTCGTTCAAAGCCGTGTACACGTCGCGGTGGCCGCATCCCTGGCACAAGGCAGGCGGGCGTCCCACCACATTTTTCGGTGCTTCGAAGTAACGCTCCGGCCGGTGTCCCATAGCCGCTGCCACGCTGTCCGGCGTCAGTTCCCCCGTACGCGGCAAGTCGCCCGTCAGACGACCTCGTACGGGATAGTCTGCGGAAAGCATCCCCCTCACGAGTTCTTCGGCAAAAGGCTGGCCGTCTTCCACCACCAGAATCTCACGACTATCGGCGGCCAAGCGCCGCACCAAGTCTGCGGGCAACGGATATTGGGTGATTTTAAGAATGTTGAACTTCTCCGCTGCCTCGCGTACCTCCGTCACATAGTTATATCCTATACCGCAGGCCAATATGCCCACCGGTTTCTCTCCCGAAGCCTGTTCGTAACGCGTGTAAGGAGCTTCGGCCGCAGCCTGTTCCAGACGCGGTTGCTGTTCCACCAACGCGGCATATTTCCGGCGCGAATTGGCAGGAAGGAGCACCCAACTGGCCGGATCCTTCGCACAGGGCAACGCCCTCACCTCTTCGGCTTCTTCCTTCACCGTCACGGCGGCCCGGGAATGTGCCAAACGCATCACGATACGCATCAGCACCGGCAACTTCTCCCGTTCGGAAAGTTCGAAGCCGTATTGCATCATGTCGTACGCCTCTTGTTGAGTAGACGGTTCCAAGGTCGTTATCATGGAAAACTTACCGTAGAAACGGGAGTCCTGTTCATTCTGCGAAGAGTGCATGGAAGGGTCGTCCGCCACAACCACGATCATGCCGCCGTTCACGCCCGTAATGGCAGCGTTGACAAAAGCATCTGCCGCCACGTTCAGCCCCACGTGCTTCATGCAGGCTATCACACGCGCACCAGCGTAGGATGCCCCCAAAGCCGCCTCGACGGCAGTCTTTTCGTTCGTACACCACGTGCTGTGCAGACCTCGCGCACGCGCCAACGGATGCCGTTGGATGTATTCGGTGATTTCCGTGCTCGGCGTCCCCGGATAAGCATACACTCCGCGAATGCCTGCATGGATAGCCCCGAGGGCTATGGCTTCATCACCTAATAAGAGTTTCTTTTCCATATCTGTATATCTTCTGAGTTTAAATATTCAATGTAAAATCATCGGCATCATCCAATACCGGAAATTTGCGGCGGAAATCAGCCAGGCCGTCCATATCCACCTCCACCGTCACGGCATCTACCCAGCCTTGCTCACAGGCCGCTACCGTACGTCCGTAAGGGTCTATCATCAACGTGCCGCCGCAGTACTCGCAAGACGGGTCCGTCCCCACACGGTTCACCCCCGCCACATAACACTGGTTTTCGATGGCCCTTGCCCGTAGCAAGGCCAACCAGGCTTCCACACGCGGCGTAGGCCAACTGGCCACATAAAGCGCCACGTCGTAGTCCTTCCGGTTGCGAGCCCATACGGGAAAACGCAAATCGTAGCAAATCTGGAGCAGGATTCGTACGCCCCGGAACTCCACGACCACACGTTCCCGACCGGCTGTAAAATGATGGTGCTCTCCGCCGTACGTGAACAAATGCTTTTTGTCATACGAACGGACCTCCCCGTCCGGACTTACGAAATAGAAACGATTATAATACTTGCCGTCTTCCTGTACGGCCACGCTACCGGCCACGGCACAGTCGTGCCCTGCGGCATAGCGGCGCATCCAGCGCAGCGTATCACTGTCCGCCGGTTCGGCCAGTCCTTCGGGTTGCGTACAGAACCCGGTGGAGAACATTTCGGGTAACACATATAAATCCGACCCGGGACAAGCCTCCATCGCCTGCTCGGCATTCCTCACATTAGTTTCCGGATTCCCCCATGAAATATCTTGTTGCAAAAGTGTTATTTTCATACAATTTTGATATTAGATAGGCACAAAGGTAACGAAAATAAAAGAAAGAAGCATCTTTTTCCGATAAAGTATTCAAAAAAAGTAATGAACAAACGCAGCTCCTCCGCCTTTTCATGGAAAAAGGCGGCGGAGTAGCACGTTCTTTAGGGCTATATCTTTATTCAAAACGAAGACGGTAACTCTTCCCGGCCGATGTAGGAAATACCACTGCGCCATCGGCCTCCTGCGTAAAGGCCACCTTGCCGCCTTTCGACTTCTTCACCTCGACAAGTTTGGCATCCGGCAGGTACATCCGGCATTCCTGTCCGGCAGCCGAATACACCCGGCCTTCCACCATCTTCCCGTCTTTCCACGTCACGTCGAAAGTAAATCCGCCTTTCGCCTTCAATCCTTTGAAATGCCCGTCATCCCACGCCGAAGGCAAAGCCGGCAACAGATGCACGCCCTTCACGGTGTTCTGCAACATCATCTCGGCGATACCGGCCGTGGCTCCGAAATTTCCGTCTATCTGGAACGAAGGATGGGCACAGAACAGGTTTTCATACACGCCGCCGGCATTGTCGTCCATGCTCACCACCGTCACGTCTGTAATATTTTGTGCTTGTTTCAGCAAACGGTAAGCCCGTTCTCCATCCCACAAACGTGCCCAGCAAGCCACTTTCCAAGCCCGGCTCCATCCCGTGGCACCGTCGCCCCGTGAATCCAAAGCCACTTTGGCCGCCTCGGCATAACGTTTGTCTTTCAGGTAAGAAATCTGGTCGCAGGGGTACAAGGCCATCAAATGAGACAAGTGTCGCTGATGGTCTCCTTGTTTATCCTCCTGTATGGTCCATTCCTTGATTTGCCCCCATGAACCGATATGCAAGCCGTTGTCCAAACGGGAGAATTTCTCTTTCAGCTCCGAGACGAAAGCATCGTCGACGGCCAACACATCGGCTGCTGCCAACGTTTCCTCGAACAAGGCGTACACCAACTGTTGGGCGTAGGCCACACCGTCTTCCCAAGGCCCGTGTTCGGGCGACCATTCGTTGGGAGCCACCAACCGCCCTTCTGCATTTTCCTTCAGGCGGTCGAACCAATACTGGCAAGTCACCTTCATGACGGGCCAGGCCGTGTCGCGCAAGTATTCCTTATTTAAAGTATAAGCATAATGTTGCCACAGGTGAGTGCAATACCAGGCATTGGCCGGACGGTTGATCAACCAGTCCGTATAACCGAAGATATTGTTCTGCGTGTGTACGGCCCATCCGCGGCAATTCTCTTTCCGTGCCACTTGTTGCCACGAGCCTCCGTCCTTCAAAGCTTCGGTAGACACGTAGGTGATGAACGGGGCATAGCATTCCGAAAGATTGGTCACTTCGGCAGGCCAATAATTCATCTGCACGTTGATATTGCTATGGTAGTCGCACTCCCATGCAGGATTGTTCACGTTGTTCCACAACCCCTGCAGGTTACTGGGCAACTGGCCTCCGCGCGAAGAGCCGAGCATGAGGTATCGCCCATATTGGAAATAGAGCATATCGAGGTAAGCATTGTCTTTATGCTCACGCACGAGCACGTCCGTCGTGTAGTCCGGCTGCTCCGCATCCAAGTCCAACTCCACACGGGCAAAGAGAGGTTGGTAATCCGCCAGATGCGCTGCTTTCAACTTCTTGTAAGACTTCCGCGCAGCCTTATCCATCCGAGCCGATACCCGTCGGTGTATCTCGTCCGCATCTCCACGCGTGTACGTCGGTGAAGCGAGGTCGAAATTAGTCGCACCGGTCAGCACGACCGTTACCGCATCCGCCCCTTTCACCTCCAACCGGTCGGATTTCGTCTCCACCATGCCGCCGTCGGCCTGCAAGAGAGCCTGTGCCTCGTAGGACAACAAATCCAACGTGCCTTTGATGGTCATCGTATGGCCGTCCACCCGGGTCATCCCTTGCCGTCCGTCCTGCATCCGCAGGGAGAAGTTCAGTTTGCCTTTATGTCCGGGCGTCGTCAGCCGCACCACAATCACGCTGTCCGGGTTGCTGGCAAAATATTCGCGCAGGTAGTCTACTCCGTCAATCGTATAAGACACACGCCCTATGGCATCGTCCAAAGAAAGTTCCCGACGGTAGTTGGTGCAAGTTTCCGGCGTATCGAACTCGAAAAACAAGTCGCCCATGTTCTGGTATGCCCCACGCCGGGTCGTACTGCCGGCCCACAACGTCTTGTCGTTGAACTGCAACTGTTCCTTGGCCACACCCCCGAAGAACATAGCCCCTATTCCCCCGTTACCGACCGGCAAGGCCGATGTCATCCACACCTTGGCCGGCTCGTCATACCACAGTTTCATCGGCACGCGTTCCGCATCCGCCGCCACTGCGTACAAGCAAGCGGCCAGACCTAAAAAGCATTTTCCCACTCTCATTTTCGTGTTTATTTTCTTTTGTTCTTATATTTAATGTAATGAAGTGCAAAATTAACGATTCCATACTTCACACAGTAGAACAAACCCGTCAAAAAATAGGAGAATATCGATAAAACGGCTTCCACTACCGCCTAAGCCATGCTTCATGCGAAAAAATATCCCATCGCAAATATTTTGCAATCTTTCCCAAAAACATACTTCCTTTCCCGGATATTTTGACTATTTTTGGAGCATTGCAACAAACCATGCGTAACGAGACATGAAAGACCGGATAAAAATAATCGTGGGAGACATCACGCAACTGCAAGTGGATGCCATAGTAAACGCCGCGAACTGTTCCCTGTTGGGAGGCGGGGGCGTGGACGGAGCCATACACCGCGCTGCGGGCAAAGAATTGTTGGAGGAATGCCGCACGCTGGGCGGATGCCGGACCGGCGAGAGCAAGATGACTGGAGCGTACAGGCTACCCTGCAAGAAAATCATCCATACCGTCGGACCCGTATGGCACGGCGGAGGGCACCACGAGGCCGAGTTGCTGGCATCCTGCTACGCCACCGCCTTGCAAATGGCCGAGACCCACCACCTGAAAAGCATCGCCTTCCCTTGCATCAGCACCGGCGTGTATGGTTATCCGCACGCGGCTGCCGCAAAAATAGCCTGGGATACCGTCAAAAGCCACATACGGGACGGGAAATATGAAGGTGATGTCGTCCTCTGTTGCTTCCGGGAAGAGGACGCGGAAATCTATCGCAAACTCATGCAAAATCAAACTTATACCGACTAATCCCCCATACCCTTTGGAATGGAAAAATATATAGAACTTTCAAATGAAGAAATACGCTTGGGATTTGTTTCCACATGTATAGAATCTGTGGCTGCAGCCCTGAAACGACCGTACCACGAAGTATTCCTCCGCATGAAAAAGACGGGAATGATTCGTGATTATATCTACCATTGCTATGATGCCCTTCACAGCGACAACCTCGAAAACGTGACGGCAGAATTGATCGGACTTCTAAAAAAAGAGAAGGATAGGCAATGAGCAAGATTGAAGTCTACCACGGAGGTACAGAAATTGTAGAACGCCCTTTGTGCCCATCAGCCCAACAACCAGATTTGCTTGCGCAACCAGTCTTTCCGTTATAAATACTTATATTATGAGCGTACAGAGAAAGCCTGACATGCAACATTTACCTCCCGATATAGACCGCATTCTTTTGGGAGGACGCATAGGTATCATAGCCAATGCCATTGCCGGGAAATTAGACATAGACAGTGTAAGGGCATTGGAATTGTTCTATGAAAGCGAGACCTGCAAGCACCTCCACGACAAGACAACAGGCCTCTATCTTTTCGGTGACCTTTATATCGCAGAGGAATTCTTACAGGAATTACAAAAACGGCAATAAGAAAAAAGTGGCATCACACACATACCAAATAATATACTATGATGAAAAGTTTTAAACCTCAACCGTGGCTGTTGCCACAACCCGTGCTGATTATCGGCACTTACGACGAACAAGGACGACCCAACGCCATGAACGCGGCCTGGGGCGGACAATGGGACATGAAAGAAATCATGATTTCAATGGGCAAGCATGCCACCACCGAAAACCTGAACCGCCAAGGGGACTTCACAGTGGCCTTTGCCACCCAAGCCACTATGACGGCGGCTGACTACGTGGGCATCGTCAGCGCAAAGAACAACCCGCAAAAGATAGAAAAAACGGGATGGACGGCCGTACGGTCGGAAAACGTCGACGCTCCGGTCTTCACCGACTTCCCGATGACGTTTGAATGCCGGATTAAAGAAAAAATACATGAATCGGACACCGGATATTACATCGTCGCGGAGGTCGTGAACATCCTCGCCGATGAAAGATACCTCGCCGACGACGGCAAACCGGACATGGAGAAGATGGGGCTGATTGTCTTCGACCCCGTCCACCATAACTATGCCGGTCTCGGCCAAGCCGTAGGAAAAGCCTTCTCCGACGGTAAGAAACTGAAATAGGATAAGTGTCAAATCGACAGCCCCACCCTTCCGAGAATGCTTTATTCGGACACGGAACGGGACTTCAACGAAAAAAAACGACTCTCGCCTGCCGGTGTTTTAGCATAATGAAAGTCCGGCAGGCTTTTTCTATTCCACCGCGTCACACGGAAGACCACAATACAAGGTTATTTCTTTCCTTCCTGTCAACAAAAACAAGCATCAGGTTTCTTTCTGCATGAAAATTTCGCAGGCAAAAAACCACCAAACAGACGAAAAAGAGATACTTAAAGCACGTTCTGGCTCCGTCTGGCTCCGTAAAATCCGGCCACATGAGGAGAACCCAGGATTTTCATGCGGAAGAAAATTTTGCATACTGCTCCAAACGAAAAATTGCTTGGCTGAAAGCGATTCCGGTTTATGCGGTTTTTATGCATTAGGAATACCGGAAGCCGTATAAATATACACCGTTTTGTATATCCGTACGTCTAAACTCCTTCTTTTCACAACCGCCATCCGCTTCGTTTTTTGACGTTTTGTTATCCAAAAACCACTTGATCCTGTTTTTCTAAGGTAAACTCGTTTCATTTAAGAAAAACGAATCTCCCCGTACGGACGCCATTACACATCCGTACGGGGAGACCTTCATAAAAAAATTACCGCAACTCCAATGCCACAATACTCATCGGCGGCATCTTCACAGCCAACTTGCCGTTTTTCAGTTTTGCCCCCTTGAAGTCCGCAGGCTTCACCACATCGGGCTGCTCAAAGGTGTTCTTGTCTGTGATGGCCTTACAGGTCAATATGCGTCCCGCAATGGATTTCATGCCCAAGCCTGACAAATCGACAGTGACTTCGTTGGAGTTCTCCAAATCCACGTTGGACAGCGAAATATGCACCACACCGTCCTGCGCCTTGGAAGCCGTGGCACCGAGCATAGGCAGCGTGCGCTGCTCGCCGTCCTGTCCCATGCGTGCACGCACTTGCTTGTTCTCGCACTGCACCTCTATCGGCAAGTAAGTAGCGTCCTGATGCACGTTGTACATCTGGAATACATAATAGGAAGGCGTCAGCACCATCTTATCGTCCTTTGTCAGAATCATGCTTTGCAACACATTGGCTATCTGCGCGATATTGGCCATCTTGATACGGTCGGTGTACTTGTGGAACACGTTCAGTGAAAGGGCTGCCACGAAAGCATCGCGCATGGTGTTCTGCTGATACAAGTGCCCACGGATGGTACCGGGTTCTTCATCCCACCATGTCCCCCACTCGTCCACCATCAGAGCCACGCGCTTTTTAGGGTCATACTTGTCCATGACGGCCGAATGTTCCTTGATGCAGTTCTCGATATCAAGGCACTTGCCCATCGTCCAATAATAATCTTCCGGAGTGAAGTCCGTAGCCGAACCTTTGCTACCCGACCATCCGGCCACGGTATAATAATGGAGCGAAAGGCCGTCCATCTGGTTACGCGCCTGCTTCATCATCGTTTCCGTCCAATGCAAATCGTATTCCCCCGACCCGCTGGCTATCTTGAACAAACGGTTACCGTCGTAATTGCGGCAGTAAGTCTGATAGCGGCGATACAGGTCGGCATAATATTCCGGACGCATGTTACCACCGCATCCCCAACTTTCATTGCCCACACCGATGTATTTCACACGCCACGGCTTCTCGCGACCGTTCTGCTTACGTAACTTGGCCATCGGGCCGTCCTCGGCCGTCATGTATTCCACCCACTGCGCCGTCTCCTGCACCGTGCCGCTCCCCACATTCATGGACACATACGGCTCGCACTCCAACAACTCGCAAAGGTTCAGGAACTCGTGTGTACCGAAACTGTTGTCCTCTACGGTTCCACCCCAGTTGTTGTTCACCATGCGCGGACGGTTCTCTTTGGGACCGATACCGTCCATCCAATGATATTCATCGGCAAAACAACCTCCCGGCCAACGCAACACAGGTATCTTCAGGTCCTTCAAAGCCTGAAGCACATCGTTCCGGTAACCGTCCGTATTGGGAATGGCAGAATTCTCGCCCACCCATAGCCCGCCGTAAATACACGTTCCGAGGTGTTCGGCAAACTGGCCGTAGATTTCTTTGGGAATGGATTGTTTGGCCTGGTCGGGAAACAATCGGACTTGTGACTCTTTCTGCGCCGCAAGCGGCAAAACGGCCATCAGGGCCGCACTCATCATTAGCTTTCTTACTTTCATGATATTAAAATGAGATTAAATCGTTGCAAATATACATATCTTTTTTGAAAACCCTTCCTTTTTTGGTTAACTTTGCACGATTAAGAAACAGAATTTCATCATCATGGAAAAGAAAGAAGCATTCAAGAAGATCGCGAGTGAGCGAGAGCAGTCCGAACTTGCTCAGGGACTGCCGGGCGTGAGCGGTTTATCTAAATGGGGACTTCCGGCTGCCGGCGTCATCGTGGTCTTGCTGGGACTATGGGCTTACCTGGCATTCTTCCATGCCACATTCGGCATCGGAAGCACTGTATACCTTTATATAGATGCAGACGATACGCCGGATTCCGTACGGGTCAAAATCAAAAACACAGCCCGTCCGGGCATCTCCGCCGGTTTCCCCGTGCTATCCGCGCTCAGCGGCTACACCGTGAAAAGCGGATGCTACGCCGTGGAACCGGAAGATAACATGTTCAGCGTATTCCGCCGACTGAAACAGGGACGCCAGACACCCGTCCGGTTGACTATTCCCAACGTACGAACGATGGACCGTCTGGCCGGCACATTAGGGAAAAAACTCATGATGGACTCTGCCGTCGTGGCGCAACACTTTGCAGACTCCGCCTTCTGCCGTCAGTACGGCTATGACACCGCGACGATGGCTTGTCTGTTCATCCCCAACACGTATGAAGTATATTGGAATACAAGTCTGGAGGATTTCATGAAACGCATGCAGAAAGAAAACGCTACATTCTGGAACAAAGAAAGGCTCCGCCGGGCGGAAGCTGCCGGATTGACACCGAACGAGGTTGTCACCCTGGCCTCCATCGTGGACGAAGAAACAGCCAACAACGCCGAAAAGCCTATGGTGGCCGGCATGTACATCAACCGTCTGCGTACCAGCATGCCTCTGCAAGCCGACCCGACGGTGAAGTTCGCCCTGCACGATTTCTCCCTCCGGAGAATTTACCACAATCATCTGAACGTGGAAAGCCCCTACAATACTTACCGGAACACCGGACTGCCTCCCGGCCCCATCCGTATTCCTTCCATCGCCGGTATCGACGCCGTGTTGAACCATGTCAAGCACGACTACCTGTATATGTGCGCCAAAGAGGACTTTTCCGGTACGCACAACTTTGCACGCACCTACCGCGAACATCTGGCCAACGCCGCCAAATACTCGAAAGCCCTCAACCGAAGGGGCATCAAATAAAAGAAAAAAGACCGATATAAAAACAGTGAAGGCCGGGCATCGCTGCCCAGCCTTCTCCAGTTTCTAACTTAACTAATATATGAAAAAACCTATTAAAAAATCCATTCTAACCGTACATCCGCTGTAAACTGCAACCGATAGTCCTTTCGGCCTTACGCAACTGATATTCCACCACGCGTTTAGTGATATTCCTGGCTTTTGCCACTTCGAGATAAGTCTGCCCTTCCATGTGGATATCCAGAAACACCTCCTGCTGCAAAGCCGGCATCTCGGACAATGTCTCACCGATGATACGAAACAGTTCCTTATGGCACAGGGCCTCGAACTCATCATCCGAAAAACGATCTGCCGTCTGCTTCAATTTGTATTTTATCTGCTTGAAGCGCGACCTGCGGCGAAGATAATCCATACACTTATTATAAATCATAGAGAAAAACAGCCCGACTACATTTCTCTCGCGGTTCAACTTTTCCCCCTGTTCCAAGAAACGCAGTAAAACGTCGCTCACGATGTCACGTGCGTCTTCGTCATTAAAGACATACATCGAAGCATATCGCAGGGCCGACCGGTAGTGGCTCTCATAAAAATCTGCAAAGTCGAATCTTTCTTCCATGTTCTCACGGTTTTTCATTAAGACTTTGCAAAAGTAACGGGGACGTGCAAAACGCCACTGCACGAAGCGTCGCAAAACGCTGTACAAAGCGTTGCAAAACACCGGTTGCAACATACCATACATATAAAAACAACATTTTATACACCAACCTGCGTTTCCCGGAATACAAATCCGGCCAAAGCCACCATTCTTTACATACGTTTTTGTAACTTTGTTACACGAAGATAGGATGCGGCTCGGCATAGCCAAGCCAGAAAACTGCGTTTTCGCTTGTCTCTGCGCTCACCTTTCACTATCTTTGCTGTAATAAACCTAATGTCAAGAGATGAAAAACTTCTGGATTCTTATCATAACCGCTACGCTGTTGTCCTTGCCTTACCGGTCATCCTCCTCGACGGAAAGATTCCGGCTGCTGGATACCGGAAACGGACTTTTCAATAATCAAGTACGCTTCCTCACACAAATGGAAGACGGCAAGATACTGGTCTGCACCGAAGGCATGTTCAATGTGTACAACGGCAACAGCTTCGAGCCGCTCGCCTGCGACTTGACCTACACCGTCCCCTTGGGTATGCACAATTTATGCACAAGCTATGACGGCGGCAACGGGCTGCTGTGGGCCAAGGACTTTTACCGTCTCTATCTCATCAATACCCGTACCGGACGTTTCTGTCACGATATCAAAGAACGCTTTGAGGCTGCCCGTCTGACCGAAGCTTTCAATGACTTTATCCTCGACCACGACCGAAACGCCTGGATTATTACCGAAAGCGGAAAACTTTACCGGTATGACTGGAAAAAACCGGCCAAACAGGTCTACGAGCCACGACCCGAAGAAAAATCCCGGGGTATCCGTGTCAAAGAAGTCATGCAGGCCGGTCCCTTTCATCTGATATTCCTGAATACCGGCAGGATGCTGGTTTGGGAAGAGAAAAGCGGACACATCGTGGGCGAAGATTCCACCGTGGCCACTCCCGCCCCCTCCGAATATTTCCGTACGGCTTGGTTGAAAGCCGACAAGGAGCACCTGCTTATCTCCGTCAGCCATACGGAAGGATACTTGTACCTCTATAATATATATACGCGCGAATGGAAAGAAATACTTAAGGGAAAAGCCATTAATGATATTAAAAAATGCAAAGACGGCTGTTTTTGGTTAGGTGGCAACCAAACGCTCATCAAACTTTCCCCACGTTTTGAACTGCTACAAGAAACCCATCGTCTGGAACTGACCGGAAACGAATCCGTAACGGACTTCATCATGTCGGTCCTCGTCGATGACCGGCAAGGGTTATGGTTAGGGTTGAGCAGTTCCGGAATCTTGCGGGCCGTCCCTCCCGGAAAATACATGGAATACTATATCAACGAGGAGGTGGCGCACGAGGAAGGACGGATGATTCGCAGCCTCTGTCCGTACGACGGCCGACACTTGCTGGTCGGCACGATGGAAGGCATCTACCTGTTCGACACGGCCCGCAAAAACTACCGGACATTCCACTCCGGATTCAGTCACCTCTATTGTACAGACATCAAAAGAGACCCGCACGGTGCATTCTGGTGCAGCACCCGGCAAGGACTATACAAAATACAGGGCAACAGGGTCGAGCGGGCAGACCCGACGCTGCTGCCGGGCCTCCCGTCCGAAACGGTCCGTTTCAGCCTTCCCCTTTCCGATGGCAGCATCTTGGTTTGTATGGATTTGAAAGACCTGTATCTTTGTCGGCCGGAAAAAAGGACAGCCCTACGACTCAATGAAGATTTTCCGGAACTGAACCGCAGCCGTGCCATGAGCTTTGCCATAGAAATAAAACCCGGCCAACTCATCATCGGCGGACAAAACGGACTCTTCGGATATGAGATTACCCGGAAGAAACTGCAACGTCTGGCTTGGATAGTCCCTTGGGAAAGATACAGCACGAAATACAACTGTGCATACGCCGAAGGAACATCCGTCTGGATAGGTACGCAGAACGGATTGATATGCCATGACTTCCGCACGAAGGAAACCCTGCGGCTCAGCACGGAAAACGGCCTGCCGAACAACTGCATACAAGGCATTGCCGCCGATGCCGAGGGGAAGCTGTGGGTATCGACTTCCAACGGCATCGGGAGAATAAACCGGAACGCAGACGGCACCTTTTCCATCGCACGGTTAGACGGAAAAGACGGCGTGCAATACGGGGAAATGATGGAACAGTCCATCACCGCCATGCCGGACGGGCATGTATATGTGGGCGGACTGAACGGTATCACCGACATTGCCCCCCAAGCCACGGACTACGGGCACGAAAACCTGAGGCCGACACTCGTCGGCCTGCGCGTCATGAACCATCCCATCAACAACGAAGGCACGTTCCGCGACCGCCAACTGCTTCCGGAAGGGCTGTCCTACACCCGCCACCTGTACCTGAAACACAACGAGAATTTCATCGAAATGAAATTTTCCGCCTTGGATTACGACACGCCCCAACACACGCACTACCGTTACCGGCTGGAAGGGGTGGACAAAACATGGAACCTCACTTCGGAACCAACAGGTATCTGCACGGCCAGCTACACCTCCCTCACGCCCGGAACGTACACGCTTCAGGTACAAGCCGCCATGGGAAGCACACCGTGGGGAGCCGCCGCCGAATGGCAAATCACGGTAGAGCCTCCTTTATGGAAGACTTGGTGGGCTTACGCCATTTACCTCATTGCCGCGCTGGCACTCCTCTACTACATCATCGAACTATACATCGCCGACAAGCGTTCGCGCATGATGGCAGAACAGGAAAACCTGAAACGGCAGAAGGAGCAGCATCTCGACGAACTCAAATTCCGCTTCTTCACCAACATCAGCCACGAGCTGCGCACGCCGCTCGCGCTCATCATCACCCCGCTCGAACTGCTCATCCGCAAAGCCGACGACTCCACCCTCAAAAGCGAACTGGAAAAGATACTCGGTAACGCCCGCGACTTGCTCCGGCTCGTCAATCAGTTGCTCGACTTCCGCCGTCTGGAACAGAAAGGCGAACAACTGAAACTGTCGATCGTGCAAATCAAACCGTTCATCGAAGACAACGTGAACCATTTCGGCCCACTCGCCCACGAACGGCACATCGGATTGTCCTGCGAGTGCGCGTTCGGGCAGGAAGACCTGTTCCGTCTGGATGCAGAAAAGATGACACGCGTGTTGAACAACCTGCTTTCCAACGCCATGAAGTTCACCCCCGAAGGCGGTTTCATCACCGTACAGGCGGGATGGCAGGAAAGCTCCCCGGCAGGCGAAGGTCCTAACGGCATCCGCATCACCGTCAGCGACACTGGTATAGGCATTCCGGCGGAAGACCTGAAAAACATTTTCGTGCGTTTCTACCAAAGCGAAGGCACACAAAGCCATCCCGTGAATACCGGCAGCGGTATCGGACTGCACCTGGTCAAAGGTTATATGGACTTGCACAATGGGGAAATCACAGTGGAAAGCACACCGGGAAAAGGCACTCGCTTCACGCTGCTGCTGCCTGCCCAACCGCCGCAAACCGCCGACTCCGATTCCCAAGCCGCCATCGGAAGCACGCTTCCCGACACGGAGAAAGCACCCGAATCCCCCGTGCCCGAAGGAAACAAAGTCACCGTCTTAGTGGCCGAAGACAACGAGCAATTCCGCATGTTCATGAAAGATCTTCTCGGACAGGACTTCACCGTGCTCACCGCCGCCGACGGGCAGGAGGGACTGGCCATGGCACGGGAATACGGTCCCGACCTCATCATCAGCGACGTGATGATGCCGCACATGGATGGCTACGCCTTCTGCCGCGCAGTCAAGGACGACGTGCAGTGCTGCCACATCCCGTTCATCCTGCTCACGGCCAAAAACTCTTCCAAAAGCCGGAGTGGGGCATACGAAGCCGGTGCCGACTCGTTTATCGCCAAACCGTTCGACATCGACGTGTTGCACAGCCGCATCCGCCAGCTTCTGGAACAACGCGAGCGACGGTTAGCTTCGTTCCGGAAAGGCACGCACATCAACCCCAAGGAAATCACGATTACCAGTCTGGACGAGAAACTGATACAAAAGGCATTGGAATGCATCGAAAAGAACATGGACAACACCGAATACAACGTGGAGGCCCTCAGTGCCGACATGGGATTAGAACGCTCCTCGCTCTACAGGAAGATGCAAGCCATAGCGGGGCAGTCCCCCACGGAGTTCATGCGTTCCATACGGTTGAAACGCGCTGCCCGATTGTTGGAAAGCGGCCAATATTCCGTACAGGAAATTTCATGGATGGTAGGTTTCAACACCCCGCGCTACTTCTCTTCCTACTTCAAAGAGATGTTCGGCATGACACCGTCCGCGTATGCCGCGCAAAACCGGAAGCAGCCTTCTTCAAAGGCATGAAGATGGGCATGACGAATATCAGGGCCAGGATGGAAAACAGCAGGCCGCCCGACGTTCCGATGGCGAAAGAGAACCAGAAAGCTTCCTCCTGCCCGTCTATGAGGAACGGCACCAAACCCAGAACGGTGGAAAGCGTGGTCAGGAACACCGGAATAATCTTGTGGTTGTAAGCCTTGACGTACAAATTCACACGAGGCAACGCCTGCGCCTTGCAGGCCGCCGTTTGGTTGTTGTACTCGTTGATGATGTAAATACCGGCATTCACCACCAGTCCGCTCAGCAGGACCAACGAGGCGAAACCGCCCGTCCCGAACTTCACTCCGGAAAAATAGAACGTCAGGAACGTGCCGATGAAGGACACCGGAATCAAAGTGATGATGACGAAAGGCAACCGGAACGACTCGAAAAGTATGGAACACATGAAGTAGATAATCAACACAATGACCAATATCAGCCAATACTGCGTGCCTTCGTCCTGATACCAGTTCGGCGTGTTGTTCAGGCAACGGTACCCCACCGGGAAGCGGTCGTTGAACTCATCCGTCACTTCCTCTATGTATTTGGCCGTGTAGTTGTACGAACCCAACACGTTGAAAGCCACACGCAACACATATTCCTGATTCTTTTTGGGAATGCAGTTCTTGGCCTCCCGCAGGTTCATATCCATGAAAGGTGGAAGCCACACGTCTCCTTTGGAGGTCTTGACATGGGTATGCTCCAAATCCCACACATTGAAACGGTCGGATTGCAACGAACGCAGGTAGATGTCGGTCCGGATAAACTCGTCCTCGTAACGCCCCACGTCCACTCCCGAAAGCAACTCGCGCAACGTACCGTGCATGGCCGCCGCCGACTGTCCGTACAAGGCAAAGTTCTGCGGCGTATAGACCATGTACAGTTCATCTTCCTGCCGCTCATGCCCCGGCGTTTCGATGATGATGTCCATCACACGGTGGTTCTGCTTCAAACGGGCACAAATGTCCTCCGCGTACCGGTACAAAGCATTATAATTGTACCCGGCAATCTCGATCCGGTTCGACCGGTATTGCAGGTTCAGCGAATTGCTGAAACCCCGCTCGCTCACGCCATAGGTGCTCCAATCCGCCCCGCCGATGGAAATGACCTTGCCGATGACCTTGCTCTCCAAGACATAAGGGAAAGACGTGTCGCGGTATTCATCCTTGAATTCCACGGTCAGGTTGGCTCCCCACCATTCCACGCGGCTCTCGAACCGCTTGATTTCCTTGAACCCGACCAAGAAGTTCTCCAGAATCTGCACCTTCTCGTTCAATTCGTGCACACTTCCGCCCAAAGGCATTTGGGCACGGATGTGGAGTTTCATCTCCTCTTCCTCTTTGGCATACGTATTCTCGTCCAACGACTGCGCAAAGAGGCGCATGGTCCCTCCGAACACTTTGCTCAACGGTTCTTTCAGCTCGGTCTGGAAAAAACGGGTGCCAAATGTGGCATTGTACGCCCTTTCATACCACGGAGCCTCTTCTTCCTCCTCGCTCTGGTAATACACTTTCTCCTTGTCCCACCGGTCCGGAAGGGCATGGAACGGTATCCCGAAAGCCAACACCAACAGGACGTAGTATATCCACTTGCGTTTCTGCGTGAAAGCGATGTACTTGCGGTAAAAGCGCGTCCAAGCCATCACCCGTTTGGAACGCCCCAAACGTTTTATCGGCATGCGGCTGCTGTAATGGAACTGCTTGACCAAAGCAGGCACGAAGAACAGGGCCACGACAAGCGCCACCGTCAAGTTGATGATGATAATCCAAGAGAAGTCGTACAGGTCGCGCTGGATATACTCCGGCATGAAGAACACCACCACCAACGACCCTATTGTGGTGAGCAAGGCGGCCAGTATGGCCAGGAACGCTTTCCGGTTGTGGTAGTAACTGTAATGGTCCACCATCACGATGGCCGCGTCGATAATCAGTCCCAACGACACCGTGATGCCGGCCAACGAAAAGGTATGCAGGCGCATGTCGAACACATAGTAAGCCATGACGGCTATCAGGACGTTGGCGGCCAACGTGATGGCGATAATCGACAGATACTTCCAGTTACGACGAACCAACCAGACGAACACCAACAGGATGGCCAACGACATCAACGTGCGCGTAATCAGCTTTTCCAATTCCGACTGTTTCTCCTTGGCTGCGTCGTACGTCAAGGTCAGATACATGCCGTCGCGCAAACGGGGTTTCAATTCCTCTATTTTCGCACGCAACTGGCGCGACAACTCTATCTCGTTGGCATCGGCATCCACGACGATGTTCATGTAGATGGTGTTCAGCCCGTTTACGCGGTAGTAACTGCCCGGCAGCCGGTCCCGGTATTCGAAGGTGGCCAAGTCGTTCAGATAGATAATTTTCCCGTCCACGGTCTTCAGGGGCATCTCGCCTATCTGGCGGGCAAACCTCGAGGTCTTCAGGTAAAGGGTGACACGGCTTTGCTCCCCGTCTTCATCCCTGTACATCACATCGCCCACGATATCCGACTTCCCGATAAAACTTTTGATGCCGTCCTCCACGTCAGCCACCGTCAGGCCGTAGTTCGCCACGATGAGGGGGTCGTACGTAATCTCCATATATTTGGAAGTCCCGCCGGTCACATCCACGCTCTTCACCTCTTCCCATGCCCGTACCACCGGTTCGACGTTTTTCTCCACATACTCTTTTATCTGTTCGCCTTTCAGGTTGGAATTCACCTGATAGGTCAACAGATGCTTCACAGGGCTTTCTTTCTGCGGACCGCCGTCATTTACCACTTCCCCACCCGTCAGTTCTGGATAAGAAACCTCTTCGGGCAATTTCTTCCGCACCTGCTTCAAGAGCGACGAAATCTCGAACTTCACGGCGGACACATCGGCTTCTTTCTTCAGCACGACCGTAACCCGTCCCGAACCGAAATAAGACTCCGACGAAACTTCGGCCACGCCTTTCACAGCCGAGACCAACCCCTCTATCTTCGACGTCACCTCCTGCTCCACCACCTTGGGTGAGGCGTTCCTCCATCCATAGCTTATCGTCAGCGTCTTGCCCTGGCGCGGCTTGGGGGACGAACCCACGTCTACCAACGGAATCAGGGCAGCCCCGATAATCATCAGTATAATCATCGTGAGCAACAGGCTGAACGACGATACGCGATCCAGTATGTGAGTTTTCTCTTGCATAAGCCTTATCCCCTTCTTCTATATATAAGGTAATACACCAACGGTATGAAGAACAGGCTGACCAACGTGCCGGCCACCATGCCGACAATCAGGGTCAACGACAACGGGTATTGCAAAGCTGATCCCATATCGCCCCGGCTCAGGAAAGGAAGAATGGCCAGAATAGTCGTGAGCGAAGTCATGACAATGGGGCGCAAACGACTGTGCCCGCCGCGCCAAATAGCCGTAACGAGGGGCATCCCCTCCCGCCTCAACCGGTTCATCGTATCCACTTTCAGGATAGAGTCGTTGATAATGATACCGCTCATCACCACGATACCTATCATAGACATGATATTCAGCGACTCGCCCAACAGCCACAGGACAAGAAACACCCAGAACACATCGATCACGATTTCCGACAAGATGACCAACGGTTGCACGATGCTTTCGAACTGCGCGGCCAAGATGAAATACAGCAATGCCACAGCCACGCTCAACACCAGCACCAGTTCGCCTATCATCTCCCGGCTGGAATAATAATTGCCCGTAAACGATGCCGAATAACGCGGGTCGGCCTTCACGAACCGTTCCGTGAAATCCACGATTCTCTCCACCGTACGGTCGTCCGCCGTAATCTTCACGGGATAATAATCCCCGCCGTTTCCGGAATACAGCCGTTTGAAGTCCTCGCCCTGCGTTTCCCGTATCAGGTAGCTCAAAGGTATGTCCACTCCTTCGTCGTTACGTACGGTGTACTGCAACAATTTACGGCTGTCCATACTGCGTTCACCGATAATGACCGGCAGCGAACGGGCACCCTCATTGATGGCATACACCTCATTCTGGCTCACCAACATCCTCAACCGAGCCTGTAAAGCGGCATACGACACATGGTACACCGCCATCTGCTCCGTGTCGGCCACGTATTGTATGTTGCGTTCGGAAACGACCGGCTGCACCGCCACCTCGGGGAAACGGCGCGACAAAGTGTCCAGAAAAGCCCGGGCTTCCTGCACATCGGGACGCCCTCCGCCCTGACGCTGCAAACGTATCTCCAAGTCCGCATCGTCATTGGAGAATATCAAATCGAAAATATTGCCGGACACGCCGAACTCCACCGTGCCGTGCGGATAACGTTCCGCCATGTAGTTTCTTATCTTCTCCTGCGCCTGCCGCAAGGTTTCCCCGTCCTCCGCCTGAAAGTAGACCACGGCTTCGGACGTGGTAAGGTCTTCGGTATGGGACAGCACGAAATCCTGCACGCCGACCATCGCCGTAGAAGTCTGCACCAGTCCGTCCACCTGCTTCAACACATCCCCCACACGGACATCGTTCTCCTCCACCGAGATACCCGCGTTCCAGTCTATTTTCATCAGCGCATCGTTATGCTCCATATAAGGAAGACGTTCTTTCTCCAGCCCTTTATAGATAAGGAAGATGGCCGGGATAGCCAGACAAAAAGCCGTCACGCTCTTCACCGGATTCCGTAAAACCCATTTGATACCGCGTTCGTAGGGAGCATAAAAATTAAAATGGAACTTACGGTCGAGCACCTCTCCTTCCGGACATGTTTTTCTTTTCCGGTACAACACCATGAAATACACCGGAATGACCAACACCGCCACGAAAAGCGAAGCGAACAAGGCTATCGTGACGCCCATCGCCTGGTCATAAAACAGGGCACCGGCGATGCCGCTCAGGAAAATCAACGGGACAAACACCGAACAGGTGGTCAACACCGAACTCAACATCGGGGTGAACACCTCGTTCGTTCCTTTCACGAGGGCATCCGCAAGCGGCATCCCCTGCCGCCACCGCTGCATCACGTTATCGATAACGATGATGGAGTTGTCCACAATCATTCCCACACCGAGAATCAGTCCCGACAGGGAGATGATGTTCAGAGAGATGTCTAACAAATGAAAGCTGAGCAGCGTCACAATCAGCGTCAAGGGGATGGTGATGATAATCAACAGCGGCAACCGCCAGTCTTTCATGAAAAGGAAAAGCACCAGACAGGCCAACACCGCCCCCACGTACAGGTTCTGTTCCAGATTGTCTATGGAGTACGTCAGCAGTCGGGTCTGGTCGCGCGTCAGGTCGAAACTGATATCCGGATATTCCTTCCTCAGGTCTTCCACCAGCCCCTCGATGCTCTCCTGCAAATCTTCCATCTGCGCGTCGTTCTGTTTGATGACGGCCATCGTCACGGCATTCTTCCCGTCGTGGCGCACCAGTCCTGCCCGCGATGCCAGTTTTTCTTCCACACGGCACAAGTCTTTCAACTGCACCAGACGGCCTTCGTGGTTGATATACACATTCTCAATGTCCTCCCGATTCAGCAACTGCGAATCGAAATGGATGTTGTAACGGTACAACCCGTCTACGACGGAAAGCGCCCCGAGTGTGATATTGTTCGACTGGATGGCCTTGGACAAGGTTTCCATATCCAGCCCCATCGACAAAAGTTTCGCTTCGTCCGGGATACAGATGATTTCCGCCCCCGTCGTACCGGATATATCCACCATGGCCGTCTGCGGCAACTGTTCGATGCGCTTGCTCACGATGTTGCGTGCAAATTCGCCCAGTTGGGTGAACTTCATACCGGCCTTCGGCAAGCTGCCGTCTTTCCCGACCCCCTCGTTTTTCAACGACAAGTCCAGATAAAAGGCCGGGATGTCCATGGCACTGGCCTTGACCACCTTGGGACGTTCCAACTCCTTCGGCATACGGTTCATCGCCCGGTCTATCTTCTCGTTCACCTCGATGAATATCAAGTCGATATTGCTTCCCGGCTCGAACTCCATGAAGATGGAACCCGCGTCCATCCTCGATTCGCTGTGAATGTCCTTCAGTCCGGCCACCTGCATCAACTGGCTGCGCAACGGAGCCACCACTTCGGCATCCACCTCGTGCACCGACGCTCCGGGATAAGACACCTGCACCGTAATCTGCGGGATGTCGATGTCCGGCATCAGCGACACCGGTATATACTTGAAAGAGATACACCCGATGGCGATCAATGCGATCAGGCACATCGTCACGGCAATGGGCCGGTGAATCAAATTGCGTACAATCATGGCGGTCTCCTTTCCTTAGTCCATCTTCTTTTCTCTCCTCGCGCGAGGGATGACCTCCGTCCCGTCGGCCAGGTTCAGGTTGCCCGACGTGATCACCACGTCGCCGTCCTCTATCTTCGTCTCCTTCCGCGCATTGCCTGTCACGGCATACTGGCTGATATTGGAATACACCACATCCACGTAAGTCCACACGGCGCGTCCTTCCTCCAACCGGAAGAGCACATGGAAACCGTCACGCATCACCACCGCGTCCTTGGGTACGACAAACATGTCCGGGACCTCCTTCTCGATGACGACCTTCACGTTCATCCCCTCCATCAACACATTGCCCCGGTTCCTGATTCTTGCCCGGATTTTCACCTGCCCCTTCTCGTCGATGGACGGATTCACCTCCGTCACCTTCCCCGTGAACTCCTCGTTTTCGTCCACGAAAGGAGACACGACGACCTTCTGCCCGATGCTCACCGACTGCAATTCGGCCTCTAAGATGCTGAACTCCACGTCGAACCAAGTGTCGTCTATCAACGTGCAGAACTTCTCCTTCGGCTGTTGGTAAAGTTTGCAGTCCATATCGGCCACACGCCCTGCAAAAGGAGCATAGAGGTTGCACCGCTCCAGATTGAGCCGGGCCGTCTGCAAGGCATACTCCGCCGACGTATAGCCCGAAGTCACTTTGGCCCTCTTGAGAATCGCTTCCGGCACGTCGGCCATCGTCTCGTCATATCCCTGTCCGATAAGTTTGTCCACCAGTTCCACTTCCGCCTTCTCCATCTCCTGTTCGGCCTTGGCCAGTTCCCGTCGGGCTTCACGGTCGTCCACCGAAGCCAGCAACGCCCCCTTCTTCACCAAAGAGCCGTTCTTCACATGGATGGCATGCAACAGTCCGGTAGCTGGCATGGCCAGTTCGCTTTTGGCCGCCGCCCTCAACTTGCCGTTGCACTTGATTTGCTTGTTGAACACCACCTTGTGCAACATCATCGTATCCACATAATTCTCGTTCAGTTTCTGCACCGCGCCCTCCATGGCCTGTTCCTTTTCTTCGTCTTGTCCGTCCGTGTCCTTGCAGCCGCACACGGCTCCCCAGACGGCCCACACCACGAGGCTTATTCCCGTAATCCGTTTCATATCTGTCTGTCGTTAATTTACCAAATCATTAAAGTTCACCCCGATGTTCTCCTTGCGGATAAAGTCGTACAGCGTCAGTTTCTGTATGCCGTAATAGTCCGTCCAGAACTGTTGCAGTTGGCTGATGTACTGGTGCTGCGCGCTTTCAAACTCCTCTTGTGCCGTGTTCAGTTCCGTTACCGTCACCGACCCGTTCTCGAACCGCTTCTTCATGATGTCGTAACGTTCAGCGGCTATGTCCTGCGCCCGGAGTGAAGTCTTGCACTGTTCGGCCTGGTTATTGAACTGCAACACCTTCGTCCGCACGTCGTGCGCAAATTCGATGTTAGCCTGTTCTATCTGGGTCTTGGTGATTTCCACGTCCGTCTTGGCCATGCGCACCTTCCCCCGGCCCATGCCCCAGTCGTAAATCGGAATGGTCATCGTAAGCCCCACCGTCTCATAGTCTTTCAGGCGGCGGTAGGCGGCAGGCAACTCATTCGCCGACTGGCTCAGTCCGAGCCTTCCGCGAAACTCCACCTGCAAGCCCCTGTTGGCCTTCGCCTCGGCCAATGCCCGCTGCGACTCCAACAGGTTCAACTGTTGTTCGATCGAATGCGACGACCCCGTCCATGCCTTGTCGAGCACCTGTTCGGCATTCATCTCGATTTCCGGCATGTAATAAGGCGGCAACAGTTCTATGTCCCCGTAGTCCACAATGCGCAAATAAGAAAACAGGCTGAACAACTGGGTTCTCAGCGTAAGGCTCGTGCTGTTCACGCTCATCTTGGCGTTCAGCAACGAAAGTTCCATCTGCAACACCTCGCTCTTTGTGGTCGTCCCCAAGTCCAGCCTCTTCTTGGCAATCTCGAAAAGATGCTTCCGGTCCTCGTAGTCCGCCACGCTTTGGCGGTAATTTTCCTGCGCCGAAAGCACCGTAAAGAACAGGTTCGTCACGTTGATGGTGATGTCCTGCATCGTTTCCAGATAAGCCCTCTGCGCATTCTCGTACTGCAGCGGCGCCGTCTTCTTCCGCCACTTCAGGGCATTGTAAGCCCTGATGGGCTGCGTATAATTCAGGATGAGAGGCACCGTGTTATACGTCTGCAAATCGTAGTTGAACTGGTCCAGCCGCGAGAGTGACGACTGCAACGACAGCGTACCGCCCAGAAACGGGATGTTCTGGTCCACAGACAAAGTCAGGTCGTTCGAGAGCGAGTTGTTGTCCACATAAGAGATACGCCCCGTGTCCGGGTCGCGAGCCTCCACGATAGAGCGGTCGAAGTTCATCACCCCGCCCGAAAGGTTCAACGAGGGCAACAGTTCCGCCCGGTAAGAACGGTAGTTCCAGTACTGTCCTAAGAAACTGTAGCGGGCCACCTGCGCCGCATACGAATCCCGTTTGGCTATTTCTATGGCTTCCGTCAACGACAGTTTACGCACCTGTTGCGCCCCTACCGGCACGACAGCCACCCACAAGCACCACCAAGCACCACGCAAATATTTTCCTATTTCGCTTTTCATGGTATACCTATTATCTTTTTGTTAACTTCTTCGCTTCGTTTTTCATCTCCCGCACCGCCGGAGAATCCACCTTCGGCCTGAAAGCAATGATTTGCCGGGCCATCTCCTCCGCCTTGCGCATTTGTCCTTCCGCTTCATAAAGTTTCATCAACCGATAGAGCGGATACATGCGCCCCGGCAACATCCCGAAAGCCTTCCGGTAAGCCGATTCAGCCTCCGCCACAGCACCCAAATCCCGGTAGTTGTTCCCCATCAGTGTGTAAAACACGGGGTCACAACTTACCCTTGTACCCTGACGCAGCATCGCATTGCTTTCGTTGTAACGCCCGGCCTCCCGCAACGCAGTACCAAAGGTAAACAAAAAATCTGGATAAGCTTTCAAATCCTCATACTTTTTGCGGTAATCCTCCAAAAATGCCACGTCCTGAACGCCACGCACGCGGCGGAACTCCTCGTATGCCTCCACGCACCGGGCCGTATTGTCCGACAGGTTCCACACGCACCAACCGCCCACGGCCACCACAGGCCACACGGCCATCCTTTTCCACCACCGCACTTCCGCTGCTCCGGCCTCGAGCGATACCGCCAAGGCCACCCAAGCCACAGCCAACGACAAGAACGGCCACAAAGCGAAAGGATAAGAAAATAGGGCAGAGACCAACAAGACCAACCAACCGTAGGCCGAGACCTCACCACGCCTGCACAACACCACCAAGCTCCACAAGCCCAACACCAAGGCCGGAACGGCCCCCAACACGCCTTGTTCCACGCCCACGCCCAACACGCCGTTAAAGGCATACTCCGGACTACCGGCCACCACCGACAGCGGCGAACCGGAACGCACGGCGAAGAAAGCCTCCTGTGCCGCACCGTAGGCCTGCGCATAGCCGCCAAGCCCGTGCCCGCAAAGCCATTCCCCGGCCCAAGCCCGTCCGGCCACCATCGTCATCAGCAGACGCCCGTCTGCCGACCCTTGTTTCAGGAAGTAAGCCGCCACACCGGCACACACCGCCACGCCCATTCCCCAAAGCACCATCCGCCGATGTGCCTTCCACAGCAGGCAGGCCGCTGCCACCGCCACAGCCACCCAGGCCGTGCGGCTCCACGTGGCGACCAGTACGGGAAAGCAAAAAACCGCCACTGCCGCCACGCTCCAAGCCCCCACCCGGATCCACCGGCCACGCCCGGCAAAGGCCTCTCCATGCCTGTACCACCAAGCTACGGAGACGGCCAGCACCACGGCCACGAATATGGCATACGGGCCGGGATTGAAAAACGTACCCGTCACGTCGAACAAATGATGCCGGGATGCCTCCCGACCCGCCAACTGCATGAAACCCGTCCAAAGCTCATAGCCGCCCGCCGCACACAGTCCGACCCACCAAAGCCGGGTAAAAGCCCTGCCGCAAAAAGGGATAACCAGCCGCAAGGCTACGTAAGCCACGCCCAAGGCCATGGCCTTGCCATAGACCTCCGCCGCCGGATAGGGCGACACAAACACATAATTCAGCGAAACGCAGACCCACCAAAACAAGGCCACGCCGTCCGCCCAATGCAGGCGCGGCAACCGCCGTCCCAAGCATACGGCCGTCAAGGCCAAGACGGCCAAAGCCGCCACCGCCCGATAGCCCCAAACGTCCGACACGGAAGGCATCGCCTCCGTCCGCCACACGACAGGGGCGCACAACGCCGCCACCGCTGCCGCCGCCACGCCATACCTTATTATATATGTATATTGTTCCTTATTCATTGTTCGTCAGGTTTAGTCCACGGCGTTCCCTCCGTTCGCGCCCCGTCACGGGATGGTGCGACTCCACCACACGGTCCACCACGCCCACGATGTATTCCTCCGGAACGAAACCCCAGTAACGGGAATCCTTCGAACCGTAGGCCATGTCGCCGCATACGAAATAATAATTCTTGCGGAAACGGTAGTACGGCAAAGGCCGACCGTCCGACAGGCACTGCCCGCGTGCCCCGTCCCATGCCAACGCACGCCCCGTCTCCCATTCTATCGCCCGGCGGTAGATTTCAGCCTTGCGCCAGTCGTCCATCCGTAGGATGTCGCCCCGACGGGGCACGTACACCGGTGGGATGTCCTTGATGGTATAGCCCAATACAGCCGTCTCCACCAAGATGTTGCGCATCGCATACCAAGGTATCAGGCTGTCCGGCGTTTCCTCCAACCGCTGTTGCGCCTCCGCAAGCCCCAACACGCCCTCATAATGGCTGTTCACCGGACGGCTGTGCACGAAAGATATCGTGTCGCCCGGCAAAGCCGCCACGCGCTTCACGTACACGTAATTCATCTTGAAGCCGATGCGCCCCTTGTCATTCACGGGATAGTTGAACACCACGATGTCGTTGTAACGCAGGCCGCGACGCCCCCGTGTACGGATGCTCTCCATCCGCCCGTCCGTAAAGTCCAGCGACGTGTAGAGCCGTGCACCGAAAACCGTCTTGTCCACCCGTACCTTGTCGCCCGGAAGCAACGTGGGCGACATCGAGTCCGACGGGATGACGAACGTGTCGGCCACCAAGGCACGCCAACCGTAGTGCACGGCCACGCCCAACACGACGGCCAACCACACGAGGCACACGCCGCACGCCACCCTATACGCCACGCCCCATGCCGCCTTCATCGTCCGCCCTCCGTTTCTTTACGGCGCACCCAGACCATCACCGCCAGGCCCGCCAACACGCAAACGCCGTAGCGCCACGGCAGGCCTGCGTCCTCTTCCATCATCTCCCCCACCGTGACGTTCCTACCAAACCGTACCGGACGGAACACCGACAGGTTGCGCTTGGCACGCACGATGCCCCCGTCCACCACCACGAGACCTGCCCCGGCACGCAGCAGCGACTTCAGCGTCACCTCGTCCGTATAGAAAACATCCATATCCGCCCCGCCGTTCTGTCCGGGAAGCGTCCACAGGCAGAAGGAGATGCGCCCCGCCCCGGCTTCGGCACGAAGGCCGGACAGCTTGCGCAGGTCGTCCACCGTAAGCTCGCGCCGCGACACCACCGCCACCAAAGGCTTTGACCCGGACACCTCCATCAACGAATCCGTCACCTCTTCATAACGTCCGTCGTACACTCCGAAGCCCGGCACGGCGGACAGGGCCGCCCCACGGCCGAAAGGCAGGAAATCCACCGGGGGAAGCCACACCGCCGAGTAAAGGGGAACTGCCAAGGAGAAGATCGCACAGCAGGAAGCCGTGCGCCATCCTTTCAGGCCGTGCCAAGACTCCGTCCGCACTACCCACAAATGCCAGACCGCCAAAACCCACAGCAACACGTTTTTCAACAGCGTAGCCCCGTGCCCCAACGTGAAAGCATCGCCGAAACAGCCGCAATCCTGCACCGACATCCCCACAGGCGAGAAAGCCAGCCAAGCCGTCAGCGCGGTAAAGGCAGACATCACCGCCACCGTACCCCAGGCCACCGCCTTGCGGAACACGCCCGAGAGCAGGAGCAGCCCCAAGCACAACTCCCCGGCACAGAGACACACCGACCATGCCAAGGGATGGTCGGCCACGAAGCCGCTCCAACCCCACACGCGGAAATACTCCGACAGTTTCAAAGACGTGCCGTAAGGGTCCACGCCTTTCAGCCAACCGGAGGCCACGAAGCACGCACCTAACAGCAAGGAAGGGATATGACGGATTATGCGTTTCATTTTATTCTCGTTTGCCTAACTTTTCTTCCACTATTTGCCAGAACATTTCCTTTATCTTCTCACTTCTTGATGGATTTCCCACCAACACGACTCGGTTGTCTTTGTCCAACAGGAAGGTATGGTATACGGCTTCTCTCGGAATATGGGGATTCTCTCGGATGAAGATTCCTGCCGTATCCACATGCACAGGAAGCAACGGAGCCATCGTTCTCATGGTGAAATAGAACTCTTCCAAATCTTTTTGCAACGGCATAAAGATAAAACAGAGCGACACACTCTTTCCATAGGATTCCAAATCATGAATCAGATCGTCCCACAAGTACATTGTTTTTAACCCACAAGAAGAACATGCTGCCGTATCGGAGTAGACCACCAACTTAAAGTCCGTGTCATATCTCTCCTCACTGACTACCGTGTCTTTGCCATTCCACATGCAACGCATCTTGTCCAAGGATAGCGAAACCGGACGGGACTGCAACTGCACGATGCCATCCTTAAAGTCTTTCTTCCCCGTACACGATACGAAGCAAAGAGCGGTCAGCAACAATAAAACACCTGTATACCTCATATATCATTTCAATTTATGGAAAAATACCACATGATTACTTTCTTCCGTCAACCCTTTATCATGAAACAAAGAAAGACCGTACATTTCTTCGATATTCAATATGTCCAATGCCGGACGAATCGAATAAAAAGCTCCATCATAAACACCATAAGGGGCAGATATATAAGGATATTTATCAGAAAAGTTCTCATAAATCTTCATTAATAGATTCTTTCCATCTGATTCGACCTTATACACATAAGTACCGATACCATGTTTTTCCTCGAACAGTGTAAAAGTCAGATATATAGAACCATTATATTCTTCATAACTTCCTAAATACTGTACTACATTTTTATTGGATGTCTTATCATACAAATCTACCAAAGCCGCTCCTTGCTCGATTTGTTCCTTGGTATTGAACTCAAACAGACAATAAGGTTCAAATCCGGTTCTGCTTAACCTATATACGGTATAGTCAAAAGGACGAAGTACATAATACCCACCATTAAAAGTACCACTAAATGGGGTAAAGTTTTTGAAGGTTATCCCCTCATTATTCTCGAATGGGGAAAACATATTCATATCTTCCGACTTGGCATAATTGAACACCACAAAATCATACTGTTTCTCATTGGAATTTTCCGAAGAAAGAAACATCAACTTGTCATCCACTATCTCAAAATGTTGATACCAGTCATCTAAATCTATCTTATCTACAAAAGTAGCTTTCCAATCATAGACCAAAATACGCCTTTGGGCACGTGACAATATATACACCAATGAATCTTTAACACAAAAATCCTCCACAGACAAATATTCTCCGGCACCGCGTCCCAACTTATCTATCTTTGTAATGAACTTGCCATCATGCTGAAACAAAAGAATTCTTCCTTTATCTTGCACGGCTATCACGGAGGAATCAACTTTCATTCTTTCAACATTTCCTAATAAAGTATTTTCGTTTGTCTCCAACATGACATAATCATAACCGGAAAAGAAATGCTCTATACTATCTCTTTGCTGTACATCGACTGAAAAAGTCGGCACAGTACTTGAATGTTTGCTGCAAGCAAACAAAAAGAATAAAACGCAAATGAATCCTATTTTTACAAAACTAAAAAATCTCATAATATATCTTTTTTTTAAGGATCGGCATTGAAAAAAGTATCAATGCCAATCCATTTAACATTTGGACGATGATGTAGATTTATATCTTATCATATAAATCAATACATTCTTCCATGGTACAACAGGTATTCCCTCCTTTTGAACAAACGATCTCTCCGACAAATTCCACATAGCCATCAGCTTCCGGTTCAAGGATCTTACCATTACGCAATTTCACACCCCCTGTTGAACCAACATATATACGACATGTACGGATACTAGTATAACAATCACACCCCATAAACTCTTGTATAGCCAACGCCTCCGCATTAGCCAACAAAAGTTCACTTTCACTCACTCCATTGTACGCATCATAAGTGCGATACCCAGCGTAGGCAGACAAGCCCAACACCACAGCACCCATCAAGGGCGCAAAAAATTTTCTTTTCATTGTTTTTTAATTTAAAAATTATACCCTTTGCAGGTTTCGCGGCTGCACTCTCTTTTTTGCCGACTACCTGCGTGGGATTTAATCACAAAATTTTCAAAAACAAGCATTTGCATAGTCAAACGACTTGTTTATCTCAACATTCCCCAAAAGAAAGCCTAATATTACCGCCACCACGCTGCAAATCATTGTCCTGAGGAACACGCCCGAAAGTAGAAAAAGCCACACAACTCCCTAGCACAGAGACACACCGGCCACGCCAAAGGATAATCAGTCACAAAGCCGCTCCACCCCCACAAGCGGAAATACTCCGATAATTTCAGCAATGCTCCGTAAAGGGCCACGCCTTTCAGCCAACCGGAGGCCACGAAGCACGCGCCTAATAGCAGGGAAGGAATATGACGGACTATGCGTTTCATATTATTCTCGTTTGCCTAACTTTTTTTCCACGATTTGCCAGAACATCTCCTCTATCTTCTCGTTATCCAAAGGATTGCCGACCAACAACACGTTGTTGTTTTCATCCAGAAGGAAAGTATGAAACATTTGATTATGCGGCAAATGGGGATTTGAGCGTTCAAATATACCAAGTGTATCCATGTAAACAGGGTAATTAAAATGTGATAAAGTCGATATTGCAAACTCAACATTCGCCCACTCTTTCATTTTAGGAAAAAAGATAAAATAATAACCAAGTTTATTTTCATAAGATTCTGTTTTCCTTATCAAATCAATCCATGTATATAACTTATCTACCGCACAAGAAGAACACGCCATAGAATCCGAATATGACACAAATTTCAGCGATTTATTTATCTGTGTATTCTCCCCCATGCTTCGATGACAGATATATTTCATTCGTTCCAATGGCAATGAAATCTTATTTTGTTTTAATATACCTATTTTTTCTTTCATAACCCTTGTATCATCATTACAGACATAAGCATAACCAAGTACCAATAAAAATAAAAAGAATATCATTAGCATGAACTTATTCATGGCTTCCTGACTTTATTTCCACATAAACCAAAGCCGGCAGGGGGATTCTACCGTCTAACATTTTTTTTACGGCATCATGGGTTTCGACAAATGTATCTTCCCACCAATCTTCACCTTTCCTGACCATTACATCAGCCACACTGTCTTCCGTTACCAAATAAACCAAATATTTGCCTTGAATGAAAAATAAGTTGGCTGGGAAAAAACCTTTAAACAACGACGTAAATAGGAACTCTTTTCCAGTTCGCTTGTTCTTTAAATAATGTACCCTGACACCAACAGAATAATCCACATTCACCCATTCATCGTTCTCTTCATACTTTGTCAAGTTATACACATAACCTTCGTAATTCTTTCGTATAGCAGCCTCCCCTTTATGCTTCAACTCAGCCACCACATTTTGAGATAAAAACTTACCTTTAAAGTCCACATGAATAGCACGACTAAGAGTATCGCCATTAAAAATGAACACAGTATCACTCAGATTTGGAATATAACATAAACCAACATCCGAATGCCAAAACGGCATATCCGTAGTAAACATTTGATGTTCCTCCAATGGCCGATAATTGCTCTTATTATGCCCTAACGAATCATATACAGCCAATTCATAGGTAGGTTCCATATTATCATCCAACATACGGAACGCAAAAGCATAATTCCCATTCTCGGTCAAGCCAAAAGCATATGGCCAAAAGTCTTCTAAAATATCTGTAGAATAGTATTTTCCAAATACATCATACTTTATGATTTTTCGTCCCTCGCTATCAAACAGATAAATGTTACCGCTTTGTGAATTAACTTCAAAATTTGTTGGTTGACGATACAGTTCATTCAAGGCACGTCCCACTTCTCCCACTTTATACAAATAGTTCCCTAATGAGTCGAACACTACAACATTCTTTGTAATTTCCTTGTCCATAACATAAATTTTACCATTTTGGAACACAATTTTATCATATTGAGGAAGTATCATGCCCTCAGAGCCTTTTAAAGAAAGAATTTTAGGAATAATATATTGATTCGTATCCAAACATTCAGTCTGTTTTGTATCTACGATTAACTTTTCTACCGTAAAATCATTATGAGATTCATTTCTTTGCCATTTTTTACATGAAAAAAATAAGAATCCAATCAATACAATAAATAAACTTACGTTTTTCATCATAGTTGCTTTTTTACTTATAAACCTGCCCTTATGCAAAATTGCATAAAGGCAGAAAAGACATTATTCACATGGAGTTTCATTGGACGTGTTACACGTATTGATAGTGACTTCGCGTTCACATTTCCACTTTGATCCATAATATGTATATGTAGCCCCTGCTGCTATAAGGACACCTTTGTAATAAAATGCAGCCCCTCCATTCACTTTCTGTAAAGTACACTCTACATTTCTAAGATTGGAAAACCACAAACTGTTACCTTCCCTCGGATCAGCCAATGCCTCCGCATTTGCTAACAACAAATCACTTTCACTCACTCCATGGTACGCATCATAAGTGCGATACCCAGCGTAGGCAGACAAGCCCAACACCACAGCACCCATCAAGGGCGCGAAGAACTTCTTCTTCATAACATTTAATTTTTAATAACTATACCCTTTACAGGTTTCGCGGCTTCACGCTCTTTTTACCGACCACCTGTGTGGGATTCACAGGCAAAGTAATTACAAAAATTCAGGATGACAATGTTAACGACCGTACTTTTTCGTTAACGATTTTGTTAGCACCGTTAACGAAACATTAACGCCTTATTTCCAACAGTTTAGAAAATACGATTGTCTCATTTTTCTCCTCGTTAACGTTGCGTTAACGCCTTGTTAATGGTTCGTTAATGCCTTGTTAACGGTGCGCTAACGGGAAGTCCAGTCCCACGGCAGGCTAATGGGCTAAAACAAGGCTGAAACATACCCACAAACGTACATACACCGGAAATTTGCAAAAACAGGCTTCATCTTTCAGGAAGCCATACAAACATTTGGAATGCAACAGTTTGCAGGCTGAAGGAGGGGCTACCCCATCTTTCAGGCATCCTTCAGCGGCAAGCATCCCCAACCAGCATCCACCTGACTCCCAAGGTGAATGCCGTGTGAACCCTACCAACCATGAGAGTTCACCTTAACATCCTGTAAACCAATAAGTATGAAGGATGCGAATGGATTTTTCCACATATCTCCCTGTATGGAGGGGAGAGGCATAGAAAGACAAGCAAAGAAACCAAAAGCAATTACCGCAAACCGGAAAATCAATCACAGCACAACGATTTTCCGATTTGCGGTAAAAATCAGAGACGGAAAAGGAAAACGAAGGGCTCTCCGACACCTTCACTTTCCCCCCTCTTTCAAGACCAACTTAAAATTGCCAAAAGCGTCCCTGACCACATCGAACGGGGTATCCCGAAGGGTCTTATGCACTATACATTTTATATTCCTAAGCCGGGAATGACAGCTTTCCGTCCCGTCTGAATATCCTTTTCCCAATAGTTCACCGAGTTCTTCCAATGACAAAGTATGGTCCTCCTTTTGCACCAACTTTTCCAAAAACAAAAGCACACGGGGGGACGCGTCGAAAGATTTATGACTATAAATCACACAGCCTCCGAATTTATCGATATGCAAAAGCTGCAAGGCGTCATCCATGGATTCCGCTTTCAAAGGACGGACTTTCGACTTCCTCAACGTCCACACCAAACCGATACCGGCTATACCAGACAGGCATACCAAGGCACCGACACTCACAGAAAGAAGCGTGGTATGAAGTTCGTCTATGCCATCGTCCACAAGTCCTACGTTACATAGCAAACGGTATTCGCCATATTTACTGCATATAAAAAATATGACAAGCAGGAAGAAAATACACGATACACCCCACGCCAAAGCAGGAAAAAAACGTTTTAAGTCATAACCTTTCATGTGTTCCATATAGTAATACATTATTAACATTCTTATTACCAATACTTCTGTACGCCATCCTTGTATTCAAACAACCGTTCGGCTTCGCCACGGCTAAGATCACGCAACAGCAAAAGAGCATGTTTCGGAATATTCCTGAACAAGAGCGAATCGGACTGTGCAACCTGCGTGCCTGCCGATTTCCATTCCCCGCCATGGCATACGAGCAATTCGTATAGGTCGTCCTTCCGGACAAAATTGTCCCGGTTCCGGGGCGTGTAGACAATCTTTCCTATCGCTTTCTTTTCTCCTAAATCCAGTCCGGCCCAACCGCCATAATCAAAAGGATGGTCGTAGGACGTGTCCGTATGCCCGTCGAACACATTGAAATAGGAATGGCTTCCGTGCGCCCCTTCCTGCGGCCCGAGAATATCGCCCTTCAAAGGTTCCGTATCAGCCCAAGACGAATAAAAACCTACTTCCGACACATTGCCGAAGCCCCCACGGGGTCCGAAATACCGCACATAACGGTAAGTTTTCGTGGAATCGACACGCACCGCCGTACACAAGCGGAGGGGCATATCCTTAATCCGGAACAACGTGTCGGGATGTTCAAAGCCGGGAGACCGGCTGCCTTCGAACACGCCGCCCACCATGCGCCCAAGGAAGAACTCGCCTATCATACCGAATTTGCTGAACAACACCACGTCTTCCGTCTCTTTCTCCGGCTCGTAAAACTCCATCTTCGCACTGTCCACATCCACACTGAACGGGTGTGACAAGGTGACCAACTTTTTACTACCGGCATCATACGAAGCCAGACAATATACCGTGCCGCCATGGCAGTCGTTGAAAACCGCCGCCTGCCCGTCGTAACGGCACCAACCCACCGGTTTCCAATCATAGCGGTTTGACATGCAGAGATAAACCAAACTGCCCTTCCCCATCTCACGGGTGAAATGCTCCTTACCTATGGTCAGTGTATGCGACTTGTCGGTGGCATACAAACGAGTCACATCCTCGAAACAGGGAAAACGGAACTCCGGATGTACAAAATACGCGTCCGTCTGCATGGAGTCTTTCATTTGCCGGTTCAGGCTGAAACGATGGCGAAACACCTTACCATACACATCGGCATATTTCTCCGCTTCCATCAGGCGGTGCCACCAATAGAACATGGAGAAGTACCAGGTTTTGCCGTCCTGGTCTTCTATGAAATTCCAATAATGGGGCGCGTTGTTGTTCCCACGCATGGGCAACTCCTCTATGCCGCAGGGAATGCCCAAGGCCCTGCAAATATACACCATCATGTCGCACAAATCCAAGCAGCTTCCTCCACGCCAATCCGCAATCTGCGGCCCAATCCTGATATTCGTCCCCATCTCGCCCGTGAAATAAAAGGGGGCACGCAACAGGCTGTCGAGCACGAGATGGGCCGCATAAGTGGGCTTCACGATGTCCGAATCGTTCTTGTGCTTTTCTATGATAGGCATAAACTGGTAATATAATTTTTCACGCCATGGCACAAGCTCTTCATTCCCTACACGATAAGGCAATACATATTCGCAAAATTGCCCGAAAGGCACATTCTTCCCCCATGGCTGTTCGCGCCATACCTTGAATGCCCACTCTATATTCGTCACCAAATAAGCAGGATCGATATAAATGTCTTTCTTCATGGTTATATTCCTCGCACCGGAAAACCCACAGACCTTGGCCGCAGAATCCAAAGCTTGCTGATAGGTGAATTTGCCCGTACCGAACAACTCGTACGCCTTATACACCGCCCCCATGTCTCCGGAGGCGACACCTTCATGGCAAGCCAAATTACTTATCAAGAACAACGCGGCCTGCTGTTTCAGGGAATCCCCTTCATAAAGTTCCAACACATGCCGCAAAGCCGGATTCTTTTTCAAAGCCAACGCATACATGTCTTCTTCCGATGAAACGGATGTGCAACTTACACCCAATGCGAATAGTCCTAAAAAACAGTATAAAGTTCTATTTTTCATGTTCATGAAATCAGGTTAATATTAAAGTTATGCGAAATTAATAAAACAGCATAACAAATCCAAATAAAAACGCGAAAAATATGTAATTCAAAACAAATCATGTTATGTCAGAATACACGTCATACTGCATACTGCGATTCTCGCAGCCCTTTCCCCCAAAAATATGGTATTGTTCCTTCTAATTTATGGAATGCACCACAATTTTCACGACATTTCATTTTGATTTCTTGCGATAATTCCTTTTCTTTGTATTTACATAAACTCTAAAATAAATATCTTATGGGCAAGCTCAAGGACAGATACATACGATTCGACTGGGCCATCAAGCGGTTGCTACGCGACAAGGCCAACTTCGCCGTGCTGGAAGGGTTGCTCACAGTGCTCTTCGAGGACAAGACGCAAATCGTGGAAATATTGGAAAGTGAGGGGAACCAGTTGGCCGAGACCGACAAGTTCAACCGCGTGGACATCAAGGCCAAGAACAGCAAAGGCGAAATCATACTCGTGGAGGTGCAGAACACGCGAGAGGTTTATTATCTGGAACGCATACTGTACGGCGTGGCCAAGACCATCACCGAACACATTTCATTAGGCGAGAGCTATGGAAACATCAAGAAGGTGTACTCCATCAGCATCGTCTATTTCGATTTGGGCAAGGGTAACGATTACCTCTACCACGGACAGAACCGTTTTATAGGCGTGCACACTTCCGACGAACTGCAAATCTCGACCAAGCAGGAGAATGCCATCCTGCCCAAGTACCCAAGAGAGATTTTCCCGGAATATTACATCATACGCGTGAACGAGTTCGACAAGGTAGCAAAGACGCCACTGGAAGAATGGGTTAACTACCTAAAGACAGGGGAAATCGAACCCGACACTAAAGTCCCGGGCTTAAGCGAGGCACGGGAGAAACTGAAATATTACAGTATGGCTCCCGCCGAACGATACGCCTACGACGAGCATCTCAATGCCATCATGATACAAAATGACGTGTTGAGCACAGCCAAACTGGAAGGATTGACGGAAGGACGGTCGAAAGGGCTGGCCGAAGGACGAGCGGAAGGATTAGCGGAAGGACGCGCAGAGGGATTAGCGGAAGGACGGGCAGAAGGCATATTATCCACGGCACGGAACCTGAAAGCCATGGGGCTGTCCATGGAAGATATTTCTCGCGCCACCGGACTCTCCAAAGAAGACATCTTGAAATTGTAGGTTTCTTGTAGGGTGTCATTCCGGCGCACACCGTCGCATATATACCCGAAACGAATCATCACAAATCGGAAAACCAATCATAACACAATGGTTTTCCGGTTTGCGGTAAGAATAAATTATCTATTCAAACTCATAATCCAATACATGTAAATCATTATCCATTGAAGGACTGAAAATAACCCTTTTGTTTATTTCATCGTAAACCATATGAGACGCTATGATATCTAAGTTTATTTTCTTCATAGGATTCCCCTCATAGTCATAAACCTCTATGGAAGATGTTCCTGACAATCCAGATGTCTCCACGTCTCCCTGCGACAAAATGTAAAAGCATTTCTTTCCGCATACCACATCCGTATAATACCCTCCGTCTTTCATCCTTTCTTCTCCGTCACCCTTCACGGCCAACTTTGGTATCACATGCCGCCCGTCGGACAATGAGGCTATCATAAAACCATCCTGATAAAGGTAAGCAAATACGGCATGCCCAAACGCCACATCATACGAAAAATTATAAAGCGTGGAATTACCACCTTTACTTTCGTCAAAGAAAACAATCGAATCCGAGCATGACAGGTTCTCTATATCCGTAATCTCCCATACAACTTCTCGCGGACTATATGAAATATTTCCAAAAGTTGAATATGAGACAAACTTAGGGGAATTTAAAGGTATCTGCACGCCCATATTCTTTTTCTTTTGAATCACATACGAACTGTCGACCTTCGTCACGTCATAGATTCCCCACCGAAAATTATCAATGACGGTATAAGCAGTATCCGTTATTGGTATCAGGTGAGGAGAAATCCATTCATTCTCTCCGTTTCCTTTACGGCCGAATTTTCCGGTAATCCGGAAATCATTTGTGTTGAACACATAATAAAATGGTTCGCCACCACCATTCTTACAAATGAGCATTGTATCCACGATACACCACTCTTTTATATTCATAAATTCATCTACCACAACCGGATAGGTTTCCATTGAAATGACAGCACCAAACTCACGAGTATTATGTTTCTCTTCCCATCGTGGCGCAGTCTTATCATTATTACACGACACTAATGCTGTAACAAACGATACATACAAAAGAACTTTTTTCATGATATTATCATAATTAGACGAATAACAAGTTGTTTTCCACTATATCAAAATGTGGGGACGGTGCTACTCCATCTTTCACATCGCCCCCATCGGGAAAGTATAAATGTAAGAGTTTCCTTACTTACATCCGCAAATATACGAGATTCGATTCGAAGTTCAAATAAAAATGCGAAAAAAGTAAGAAAAAAAGTTTGTATCCCTATTTTTATTTCAAATAATAAAAAAAGAGAACCGCCCCCAATCTTGTTTCTTGAAGTTTGGCCTCGCTGCCGTAATCATCACCGTGAACAACCCCAACCAACGCTTCACCATACTGCCACTGGGGATAAAAACCGGGGACATCTCGCACAAGCTTTCCTTGAAGGTGGGATTGTCCGTCGGACAGGTTTTCCATGTGACAATAGACCTCATCCGCATATTCAAAGAAACCTAACCAACGGTCGGAGGTCAAGAAATCATGAAACGTCCCGACCTTTCCCGCACTCAGGGCATCTTCCGCCTCCCGACCTTGTTCGGGAGTCAGGCTACCATAGTCCGCACGATAAGCCAATACCGGAACCGTATCGCGCCAAACATAAATATCGTTGGAAAAGGGTGCTTTCAGAAAGACTTCTCCCTTCGGATTACGGATAAAAGGTTTGCCCACCGGCCAAACAGCCTGACTTAAATCAGCAGAAAGGAACCTACCCAATACCTTGCCCGATGTATCCGTATGGATAATCAATTCTTCACGGTCTCCGGGAGAACTGTTACTAAGCAAGAATCCGTCATCTACAGGAATAATGTCATGCATCATAAAGTCCACAGGCGTACGGTGCAACAAATTCAGGTCTGCATCATAAGAGAGGATACATCTTCCGGAAAAATCCATCAAGTGCACCCGGCCGCCTCCTGAAGCAATAGCGTTTGGCATAATATACTCGTTATGCCCCCGTCCCACCGTCCGTATCTGCTTGTATAATCTCCCTGTACGCATGTTGAAGGCCGACACGGCTTTCGAAGCGTCCAATATATAGACCATGGAATCCAGAAAACACAAATCTCCTATCGAAGCCATGGCCTTCCCATCCGTATACAACTCTACTGTGTCTATACGTGCCAAAATATCCGACACTTTCAACTCATCTCTCTCGAAAGATTTAATTTCCACAACCCACGGTTCGTCTTTTCCTTTCTTTACACCATTTTCGTCTTTGCAGCCCCAACAAGTCCATACCACACCTGCCACGGCCATCCAAACCATTGTCTTCATTTCGCAGCACCATTATTCTTTTATTTCAAAACCATACAGCATGTTTATCTCAACTTTATGTACACAAATATTTCGGGTCTCTCCCCCGACCGCAATATGGCAGTGAAAGAGAAACCCGAAAGTTTCAAGTCATCATCCGATGCCTAACACCGGACGTCCTTGCTGCAACCGGCGCAAGCGCAACAAGGCCTCATAATAATAATAATCGGCATAGATGATGGAAGCGTCTATCTCGCTCCCGGCCGGATGGTGTCCCGTACTGTGAAGCAGGAAAGACACGCAACGTTCTCCGCTCTGGTAGTTCCGGCTCAGGGATGACAACATATTTTCTGCCGCCTCACGATATTGCCGTCCCTTCTCAACATCCACATAACCGCTCAACTCCAACAAAGCGGAAGCCACCACACAGGCAGCCGAAGCATCCTTGGGTGCCGACGGCGACGGGTCGTCGAAGTCCCACAACGGTACCCAGTCGTCCGACCGTTCGGGCAAACGTTTGAGGTACACATCCGTCACCTTTTGCGCAAAAGCCAGAAAGCGAGGGTCACGGGTCTCACGATACACCATCGTGTAACCGTAAATGGCCCAAGACTGTCCCCTCGCCCACATCGACCGGTCCGAATACCCTTGGTGTGTGACACCTTTTATCAACTTACCGCTCACCGTGTCGTAGACCGCCACATGATAGCAAGAACCGTCCTTGCGGAAATGGTTATGCATCGTCGTCTCGGCATGACGCACAGCGATGTCGTACAAGTTTTGTCCACCACCATTACGGGAAGCCCAGAAAAGCATCTCCAAGTTTATCATATTGTCCATGATGGTATTGTGCGGCCATCCTTGTTTTTCGACTTCACGCGGCCAACTCAGAATGGTACCTATCCGGGGATTGAAAAGTTTGGCCAACTGGTTGGCCGTGCCGACAATGACATCCCGGTAGGACGCACAAGGCGCGATGCGCATCCCGTTGCCGAAACTGCAATGCACCAGAAAGCCCAAATCATGGTCGTACGGGTCACGATCGGCCAAATAAGCCAGTGAGGCCGTGTAGTTCCGGGCCTGACGTCCGATGTAAGCCTCGCCCCCATATTCATAGTCATACCACAACACGCCCGGCCAAAAACCGCCGCACCACTCTTCGGGTGTAGCCGGACGGCAATTCCACTCCGTCCGGCCTTCCTTCAAGTCTTCCGCAAGAATGTTACGCGGCATCCGGGTATAATCCCATCCGCCGTCTTTCTTCAAACCTGCCAGTGCACGTGCCACCTGACGATGACAGTATTGCAAGTCTTTCTCTACATCGACCCGCTGCTGGGCCGCCACCGGACGGCAGCACAATCCCAACAGCAATACAAATCCTATTTTATAGTTTATCCGTTTCATTGTTATCATTCTAAAAATCCCTATCGTGTACTCTTCACGCCGTATGCGCAGAAAGTGAGATAGAAAGCACAAATCAGCAGCACGCACACACCGGCTGTGATACCGGCCGCGTCCGTAGCCGCACCAATCAACGGGGTCACCGCACCGCCACCGGCCACCGCCGTAATCATCAGACCGGAAATCAGATTGGCTTTCTCCGGCATGCGCTGTACGGCCATGGAGTAGATGATGGAGAAAATGCAGGAGCAGAAGAATCCGATGCCGCCCACACAAATCAGATCCACCGTGGCATCTTCATAGAAAGCCAACACCAGAATGGCGGCAATAGCGGCCAGAATATTGATACGGAAATACTTCATCTCGGATATCTTGGTCATGAAGAACACACCGAGGAACGCTCCCACCGTACGGCAAATGAAGTACACCTGAGGAGCCACACCGGCATCCGATGTATCCCAACCGAAACGGGCTATCATGACTTTCGAACTGATGAAGTTCGTGGCCACGTCGATACCCACCACGAAGAAGATACCCAGGAAGAGCAACAGGATGGTACGGTCGGACAGCAAGCCCCACACCTTCCCCATCGTCACGCCGCTGTCTTCCCTTTTCTCATGAGGTATGGGCGTGAAGTACAGCCAAAGGGCGGACACTAACGTAATGGCACCGAGCACGGGGAAAGCCAGATACCAGTTGTCCTTGTCGCCGCCGCCCAGCACGTTCACGGCAAAAAGCATGATGAACGGGCCGCAGAACGAAGAAACAGCCTTGACAACCTGCCCGGCGGTCAGACTGCTGGTCAACAGTTTCTGGTCGGTCACCACATTGTTCAACAAAGGATTGAGCGACACTTGCAGGATGGTGTTGCCGATTCCCAACAAGGCATACCCCACAAGACAGGCCCAATCGGTCTTCAACAACGGAATGAGCATACCCACAAGCGTGACCGCCATACTGAGCATGACGGTGTTCTTGCGCCCCCAGGCGTTCATCTTGATGCCCACCGGTATGCTGAAAAACAGAAACCAGATGAAGACCATCGAAGGCACGAAACCGGCCATGGTATGGCTCCAACCGAACGCTTCGCGCGCATAATCCGACGAAATACCGACAATGTCACAAAAGCCCATCACAAAGAACCCGAACAGAACGGGAAGGACCGCAAGCATAGATGTTTGTTTTTTCATGTTGTTTTTATATTTTAAAATGAGTGTTTTTCCCGTTTACGGAGTAACTCGGAACCAGTCTACATCCATCCATCCCCGGTTCACCGCAGGTTCGGCATGCGGCTCCACGCATACGAAGCCCACCTTTGCGCCTATCCACTTGCCCTGACGGGCTTTGAACGGCTTGCCACAGGGAGTAAACGTCTGACCGTCGAGACTGTATGCAAAACGGCACATCCCTTCTCCGGCTACTTGTACCCGCAAATAGACCGAACGGCTGACCGTGGGTGAATAAATGATAGTTTGACGTTCGGACGGCTCGAAACCTGCCAATTTTTCCACAGATTCCTTCCCGCCTTGCTCTGCATCCTTACAAACCCGCTGAATGAGGATGAAACGGTCGCCCTCCCGACGCACGGTCAGTGCCGCATAATCCCATCCCATGACTATCAGGCCGCCTTCCTGACCGTCTTCCTTGCTCACCATCGTGACTTTTGTCGTAGCCGTAAAAGTCTCGGCGGGGAACTTCTGGAGCAACATATTGGATGCTTCCCACAAATTTATATACTTTTCGGATAACGGCCAAGAATATAAACGGATAAAACCGTACGGAGTGGTAAATCCGTATAAATCCTGATAATTGGAATGCCATTGCCATTGCAATCCAAGCTCCGTAGTGTCGAATTCGTCGCTTTCGGCCGGATTCACCCGGACGGAAGACGGCACGGACGGCTTGCGGTAGGTCAGTACGGGATTGCCGCAACCGTCACCGTCCTTATCCTCGCCCACCACCGGCCAGTCGTCTTTCCACGTCATGGGTTCGAGCCAAGTCACACGGCCGTAGCATCCTTTATCCTGAAAGTGCACGAACCAGTCTTCTCCGGATGCGGTCTGCACCCAACCGCCCTGATGGGGTCCGCTGACCGGAGTATCCCCCTGCTCCATGACGCGACGCGCCTCGTACGGCCCGTACACGTTGCGGCTGCGGGCGGCCATCTGCCATCCCATTTGCACGCCACCGGCCGGAAACATCAGGTAATAGTAACCGTTGCGTTTATAAAACTTAGGTCCCTCGGCCGTGTGGTTCACATCATCATTTCCGTCATACACGATGCGGGAAGGGCCGACTACTTTCGTGCCCTCCGCGTTCATTTCGGCCACACACAACACGGAATTGATTTGTGCACGGCTTCCGGCCCACGCGTAAGCCAGATAACACTTTCCGTCATCGTCCCACAACGGACAGGGGTCGATAATGCCTTTGGCCGCTTTGACCAACACCGGATCCGACCATTCGCCGAAAGGGTCTTCCGCCTTGACCATATACACGCCGAAGTCCGGGTCGCCCCAATAGATATAGTACTCCCCGTTATGGTAACGGATACTCGGTGCCCATACACCCCTGCCATGCTGCGCGGTAGCGTAAAAGTCCGTCGGAACCAGCTCCTTCAAAGCATAGTTCACGACTTTCCAATTCACCAAGTCCTTGGAGTGGAGGATGGGCAGGCCAGGCACACAGGAGAAACTGGAAGCCGTCAGATAAAAATCATTCCCCACGGCACAGACATCGGGGTCGGAATAATCCGCATGAATCACCGGATTCTTGTACATGCCATTGCCCAAATCGGGCGACCATACTGCAGACAGGTATTCCTGCGTTTGCGCCGCAAGCGGGATTCCTCCGCATAGGAGGCAACCGCACATCGCCACCCGCAACATACCTCTTGATAAACTCTCTTTCATCATTGTACACTTTCTGTTTGATTCGATTTATAATCTTTCCTTATTATATATATACGAACGAAGAGCGGATTCTCCCTATTTAAGAATACAAAAAAACCTTGCAAAAAGCAAAATCAGCTCTTGGCAAGGTTCTTTTATGCTAACAGACAAGCCTTTAAATCTCAATCAGGCTGAACGAATAAGCCGGAAGTTCATAGTCGAATTCAGGTTTCACCTTGATGTCGCTCTCCTTCGGAAGGACACCCCATTCATCCCAATTTCCTGTGATTACATGCAAACGAGCATCCATGCTCCGTGCTTCGCCGAAACGGTCTTTCAGGCTCGATAAGTCCAACTTCCCTTTCACGGGATGGTTCAGGAGGTTCACCATTTTGATGTACACTTTTCCGGTTTTAGAATCGCGTACCGTGCTGACCACCAGACGCTCACGTACCCCCTTGCGTCCTTCATTCACCGACAATGTACTTTCGATATACTCGTCACCGCAATAGTTGCTGCAAAGTTTATGCACATGGTAAGTAACCGTGGGCTTTACCTCTTTGTTATTGAAATAAATCATGTCGGGACTCCAATTCACATGGCCATCTTTAGCCAACAAAGGAGCATATGAACTCATGGCTACTACGTCACCGTTGCGTTCCATGCCGCAAATGTGCAAAGCCTCGCACAGAGCCGTCTCAACGTTGTTGGGACGACCGGGAGCGTGAGCCGCGTACTCGCCCAGATACACCTTGGAACCGTTTCGGTCGTATTGGTCATAATAGTCCTGATGGTAAATGAACCATCCGGGTGTCTGATAGTAATGCTCGTCAATCATGTCTATCTTATGGTCTTTGGCCAGACGCCAACCGGCTTCATAATCGCTTCCCTCCGACCACGGTCCGGCTGTACCGCATACGATAATGTCCGGATATTTCTCCTTCACAGCCTTGATAATCATCAGATAGCGTTCTTCAAAAGTTTTGGAAATCAAATCTTCGTTGCCGATGCCGATATACTTCAGGTTAAACGGTGCCGGATGTCCTTGCTCGGCACGGACTTTGCCCCATTTCGTAGTCTTGGCATCCCCGTTGGCCCACTCAATCAGATCCAACACGTCTTGCACGTATGCCGGCATCTTGTCCATCGGAATACCTCCCTGCTGTCCGTGCCCGCAGTCGCTCGAATTCTGGCAACTCACACCGGCCGCCAACACCGGAAGCGGTTCGCACCCTATGTCCTCACAGAATTGGAAAAACTCATAATAACCCAATCCTTTCGTCTGATGGTATCCCCAAATGTTGCGTTGAGGTTTCCGGGATTCCAACGGGCCGATTGTCTCTTTCCAATTATAAATGTTATGCAAACCGTCACCGTGAGCAAGACAACCGCCAGGGAAACGCATGAACTTCGGTTTCAAATCGGCCAAGGCCTGAGCCAAATCAGCCCGCAGGCCGTTCTTGCGCCCCTTAAACGTCTGTTGCGGGAAAAGCGAAATCATGTCCAAAGCCACCTTACCCGTTCCCAACGGTTCCACTTTGATGGAAGCATGGTCGGCATCGGCATCGGCTTTCAGTACCGCAGTCATTTTCTTCCAGTCCGACTTGGGTGCTTTAAGGGTGGTCCGTGCCACCACCCGGCCATCTTGTACGAGGCTGACCCGTATCTTTCCGCCTTTGCCCTCTAATTGCTTGGCGAACACCGACAAATCGTATTTTTCTCCTTCACGGACAAGGATACCGTCGAAACCGCCATTCAACAAAGCCACCTTGCCCGGCTGTTTCACATCTATGACGGCATAATTCGGATTGTTCTCATGGATAGGATCGGATGTACGTATCTCCCACGTCCCTCCGTCGCCTTCCAATGTCCAGGCAAAATCAGCTTTCCATGCCTTGTTCCCGCCCTTGACATCGGCTTGGGAATATTCAAAATCACGGTTCTGCACCAACTCGGCATACAATCCGCCGTCGGCGGCATAACTGAGGTCCTCAAAAAAGATGCCGATCAATTTGTCGCTAATCTTCTTCGTCCGGCCTGCATCTATCTTGATCGTGGCTTCAAGAGGTTTCAAGCCTTGGAAACGCACTTCATTGTCCCGCGCCAATTCTCCGTTGAGTGCGGCCCAGTATGCTGCACTCTCCACAGCCTGCACCATGCGCTCCACTCCGGCGTACGGCACTTTGAATACCTGTCCCTTCACCGGCTGTCCGTCCACAAGTGCCTGCTCCGTCACCGAAGGATAAACGGAGGCATCGACTTTGCGCGGCTTGCTGAAATGATAAAAATCTTTGGAAACGGTTTCGTACACCCCGCCATCCTTGGTCTTGAACAGCACTTTATAAGCAGCCGTTGCCACATCGTACGACAAAACCGGTGCGATACAACTGTTCACTCCCTCCATATAAGGATAGTCCTGCGGCTGCCATTTCACCAAATCGGTACTGTAGGCCACTGCAAACTGGTTGGCATAATCGTTCACCTGGAACACACAACGCCACGTCCCGTCCGGCATCTGTATCAGATTCGGATTATACATCCTTTTTTCAGAACTCCATACACCAAAATCACTCTTAACAAAAGCATGGCCGGGACCAATACCTTTCCACGCCTGCCGGTTCGCACTCCACGCAAAATTCAACCCACCGCCTGCATGCACATTGTAGGCCATGAGATACACCGAATCGGGAACAGCCGCCACAGCAGAGCCAGCCGTCCACAATCCGCACCCTAACAAGGCCACAGAAAGAGCCTTGTTCACGAAATGTTTTTTCATGTCAAATTAATATTGAAAATTAGATAAAAATATATTGCCTAACCGTTTAATCTTCTTCGGCTTTCAATCCCAACTGTTTAATCCGGATGTCCGTCGAAACGCCCCGGCTTTTCAGTTCCAATACGGCCGTACGTTCGGCTGTCGTCGTGTTCTGGTCCAATTGGTAATGCACAGTATATTTTCCGGCACGCCCGGAAGTGGCAGCCCCGTCGGCCAGACGCACCCACGCAGGCGCTTCTCCCTTGAAAGCCAACGTCCAGTCGTCACCGTAAGTCTGGAATATCAGACTGTCACGCACCTGACGGGCCGTATCCTGCAACGTGAACTGGTAGTTTCTGCGCACCGGGCGCTCGATATTCAAATAGTGATACTGCGTGTAAGAAGTCACCAGCGTCTTACCGTCGGCATGGAAATAAATGTAACCCGTACGAACCGTGTCCGTGTTGTTCACATCCAAGTCCACATTGAGCCTTTTCACCATAAAATATCCTTGGGGAACGGTACCGGACATGGAATCCGCGTCCACATGAATCCAACCTTCCGACACCGAAAGAGACCAATCATAAGTAGTGGCAAACCTCAAAGAATCAACGGTCTGGTCGGCATAAAGCACAGAGCCGTATCCGCTCGGATAAATGATTTGTGCAAAATTGTAAGAATTCTCCTTATTATCACAAGCCGCAAACAAAACAGCGGCCAAAGCTACTGAAAACCCAACTACTTTCTTCATGATATTTATTTCATTAAAATGATGAGCAAAGATAAATAAATAATTGAAAGTATCCCCATTTATCATTATCTTTGCAAGATGGAAAACCCTTTTTATAACGATATTTATGAAATCTTGCAGACGAAGGGCTGCGAAGGACTTCCCGTAGGCATCATCGCCAAACAGGTCTATAACCGGCACGCTGGACTGTTTAATACGGAACTGACATACGAAAGGGTTTACCAGAATGTACGTTTCTTTCTATGGGCACAGTCCTGCAAACCGTCGTCGCCTTTCACGGGGACGACCAACCGTGGTTGGTATGCCCTGAAACCCAACGTCTGCCGCCAGATGCGAATCGACTTCACCGAAATTCCATCGGAAGAAGCCACAGAAGTACCTGAAAAAGAAGAGAAAACGATAGATTACCCCACTCTGTTCTAACCGGAACAAGCGTTTCATCCGAGAATCTCCGAAACGGGAAAAACACCTCCGCGCCACAACTCGGACGGTGCGGCTGAGATTGGAAAAAAGTTCTGCGCCAAACGATTTTTCAATCTCCTGAGATTGATTTTTCGTTTGGCGCAGAACGAAAAGCCGTTCTCCCGGCGATGTCGCGTCCCTCTAATTTTGTAATTTTTTACGCCTATTTACCATTTCGCAGGACAGTCCGTCGCCTTTACCTTTTTGGTCTTTCCACCGCACTTGATTTCGCAAGGGCGACTGGCTGTATAATACCATACCCCGCCTTTCCGTTCCATGGACACGTCTACCGGTTCGGATGAACGTACCTCTATCCCTTCCGAAAGGAACAGCAAGCCATGGCCCAACAACAAGCGCACGGGTGTACCGTCTTTCTCGCGCAGACAAGCATACGAGGCACGGGCTTTCATCTTCCCCCATCCGGTTTCTTTGTCGCAAGACGTAGCAGAGAGAATAAAATCCTTCCGGCCGTCCTTCAGTGTCACTTCGATACCTGCCGCATCGTCCGCCCCCTCCGGCCGGACAAAGTCCACACGGCTGACGAAGTTGCCTTCCGACGACACGGACGGTTCGAACACCGACACGAACGGGCGCGTCCAAGCCTCGCCCGTCTGACGGGCTACATACGTCAGGGTCGGTTGCCCTTTTATCTTGTAAGGCATGCTCCTGTCGCGGCTCAGTCCTTCCGTCTCGGGGCTCAACGCACGGAAAATCTTCCGCCCGGGCATGCCCTGTTGCCACATCGTCATGCGGATGTCGTCGCCCCCGGCATCGGGACGTACCGTGAAATCCGCACGGATGTTTTTGTCCGTCTGCACCATTTGCTGGTCGTATATATAAGAATAAGCATACAGGTGTGCTCCGGCGAAACTCAGTTCCTCCGACGGCGCGAAGTCCAACGGGCTGCCATCGGCCGCCGTCACGCTCATCGTCTGCCCCAAATTATGGTAGAAATAATCGTGCATCTTGTCGCCGCCTTCATGCTTCCGGCTTCGGAATATGTCCACATAATAACCGCCGCCGTCCGTATCCACGATGCTCAACAGGCGTGTCTGGTCGGCCTGCGACTCCGGTTCACGGAAGTATGTCTCGGTATAACAGACTCCCCTGAAGTAATTCTCCGATGCCAAATTCCGTTCTTCGGCCGTAGACGGCTGGGGGTAACTGTGCAACAGTTTGAACGCATGGTTGCTCTTCATCACGGGATAAGAAGAAATGCCGTCCACACAAACCGTATTGTGACTGGGGAACTGGCTGTAATACTCCAGATAGTCCAGACCGGAATACAAGGATTGCCCGATGCCCGCGTCAGGCCCCAACGTCAGCCCCTTCCCATAGAACTCCACCGACAAGCCGTTGGCATGCTGATGGTTGCCCTCGCTGCCGTTCAACGAATACATCAGGCTCCGCCCGGCATCCATACCGTTGCGCTGCACCAGCCAACTGACCTTCGGCACGTAAAAGGTCGGACTGACATACGTTTCTATGGCTCCGGCCGCAATCGTCGTGTCTATCGTCAAATCCTCCTGTGGATAGAGGTTCATCAGGTTCCCGCCGGTCCTGGGGCGGTCTTGCGCCGCAGCGAAATCCGGTTCGAAACAACGCAACATGGCCGTGAAGCGTTCCTCCTGCCTCCGCTTGCCATACCGCCGGGCATTCTTCACCATGCTGCCGAAGTAGCTCGTGCGCAACGGACTGGGATGCGTATCCCCGAATCCTACAATCTTACGGTTGGGGAAGCAGTATTGCGGGGTGGCGGCCACGGCTTTTTCTATCACCGGGATTTCGCGGGTCAGGTCGCGCCCAAGGTACTTGTCGAACAGCAAGACAAAATCCGTATAATCATTGACCACGTTGCAACTGTATCCCGGGCATTCGTTCCAGATTCCCGTTCCTGCATCGAAACCGTAGTCGGCCAAAGTCTTCAGTCCCCACTGCCGCAAGGTGCTGTCCTGCGCCACGACATCGAAATAATATTCCCGTCCCTTTCCGTCTTCGTAAGCTTCATTTTCGTCCAACACCAACGCGATGGCAAAGATAAAACGTGCCTGAATGATATTCCAATTATTATGAGGCACGCCGTTCCGGACGATCACATCGGCCATTTTCTTCAGCGCACCGGCATAAACGGGCATGCAGTCCGCATAATGCCGTTCCATATAGGTATAAAGGAAGTCGTAGCATTCGGTAAGGAGGGGCACGATACCTTCATGGATGACTTCAAAAGATGTCATGCCGACCAACGTCTGTTGGTGGCCGTGGTTCAAGTCCCGGGGCAGGTCGCGGTAATAAATCCCCTGCAAATAAGTATCGAGCACTTTTGCCGCCATCCGGCCATACTTCTCTTCTCCCGTCAGCCACCACAGGTAAGCCGCATCGCGTGCATGACGCATGATGTCTATGTTGCCGCTTTCTATCTGCGTGCCTACTTTCTCGAGCCTTACCCATTCCAAAGGCTGACCCGGCAAATTACGGTTTTTCATGTAAACGCCTTGTGTCTCGTCGGCATACGGCAAACGTTCTTCTATTCCCGGACGGGCGTACGCCGTGGCAGCAGCCCGTGCACCGCTGAACATGACCGTAGGCACCGGTGCCTTTTCTTCTCCCACATGGCTGAACCATTCACCACGGATATACACGTCCTTGGCCTGTGTTTTCCAATTCATATAAAGCCGCGAACTCAAATAGTCTTCCCCACGCTCCGCATACTTGTCCACATTTTGCCTCAAGGCTTCCACGACCTTGCGCGCCCAATCCTGTTCCTCTATCAGTTTCAAAGTAGCGGACTTCTCCGAAGGAGTCGTTACGACACACGGATGCCCAGCCTCTCTCCCATCCGGGACAGGGGTGGCCGACATTACGGCAAATTCCGTCCCGAGGCTCATGGCCACGAACATAAACCAATTTTTTCCCATAAGTTTCATTTATAATATTTGATTCTCATATAATATATACGAACGAACGTCACATTATACGCAATCAATACCACTCAATATTTGAACTATAGCTGCTTTGTTTTTTCCATTTCAGCACGTCGGCCAGCTCCGAAGCGTTGGCTGAAAAGGTGAAATTATAGGAAGTATAAGGACTCAACACCACGCTTGCCGACATGGAAAAACAATGCAAGTCGCGTGAAACAGAGGCTGTTGTCATAGACAAACGATGATAGTTGAAGTCATATCCTGAGGAATAGGTCAGGTTCCATCCGTCCGAAATACGGATATTCCCCGAAAAGTTCAGCGTATGGGTCAGCTTATATGGGTAGCGCATCTTCTTCACACGAATCTGTGCACCGGTGTTTTCCGACATAGTCACACCGTAAGATACGGTAAACGACCACGGCAACTGGAATTTCAGATAACCGTCTTCATCCACTTCGGCCTTTTGCGGTTCCTTTTTGGCTCCGGCCCGTTCCGACTTCTTACGTTCGGGATCTATGTTCGTGTCGCCCACATCCTCCTCATCCGTCTCGCCGTCTGTTTCCTTCACTTCTTCACTGCGGCCTTTCCCCCATCCGAAAAGCTTCCTGAAGGTCTCGTTGTTGAACGTATAAGACAAGTTCTGCGACATACCTTGAAAACGTCCGAAACGTCCGTACGACCATTCCGTACGGTCGCCAACCTGTACTCTTCCGTTTTCGTCGAACTCGTACGCATAAGTGGCAAACTGGGCGTTCATGCTGAACGTGTAGTTCCAAGGCGTCTTGATACGCACCCTCATGGACAAATCGCTCCACGGCTGACGCTCGGCCGCCATGTTATAGCTCAGGTTCGCTCCCAGTTCGTCGATAAGGCTGACTTTCCGTACCGAATCGTTCTTCGTACGGACCTTCATCTCGATATTATTGGAGATGTCCATCGACACGCTTCCGGTCTTACCCCGCCCCGGCACACCATAGAGGCTGCCGCTATAAGGAGAATAGCTCACCGTAGACACATTGCCGTCTTTATCCGTCTTCACGTACGAAGCATAATAGCCATAACGGGACGTACCGAAATCCGGTGCATAATTAAAGCTTACGGTCGGCGTGAAGACATGGCGGATGGTCTGTATCTTCTTACCGAACAGCGGCGTGTAAAAACCGTAAAGTTTGGTCGTGGCCGATACGCTCATATCATAATTATACACGTTCTGGAATCCCCAGATCGTGTCGTTCACCTCACGTTGGTTTTCTTCATCCCATCCTTTCATGACCTTATGCGTATACATGCGGTCGGTAAACCTGAATTCCGGCGTGACATTGATATAGTTGAACAAACTGAACGTCGCACTGATGGGTACGTTATGGCGCATACCGTTACGCCAGTCCTTAATCAGGTTGGACTTGAACAACAAGTCTTCTTTCGTATCTATGCTGTTGCTCAAGCTTCCGGTGTAGCTTAAAGCAATCTTTTCGTACCACTTTTCTTTCCCCGCAGCCTTCTTGCGCTTGAAAGGATAGAAACGTGCCAATGTAATATCAAGGCTCGGCAAAGTCATCGAAAGAGAAGAATCCTGAATGCTTTGCGACAAGTTGAAGGAACTAGAAAGCGTCAACCCTATCCGCTCGAAAGTTTTGGAATAAGCCACACTCGACGTACGCGTGCTCTGCGTGTAGTTCTCCGGATTGTACATACTCGTCAGGTTGTTGCGCTCGTAATTGGAGGTAGCGAAATTCACACTGGCAGAAAAACTTTGCGAAGGATTAGCCTTGGCATCCTGACGATGCGTCCACTGGATTTTGAAACTGGTGGACTTTGAATAATCCGGCATGTTCTTCTCTCCTTCCACCGTATTCTGATAACTCAGGAAGAAGTTACCATTGAAGCGGTAACGTTTACGGTAATTGGATTGCGTACTCAGTCCCCACGAGCCTTTGGTATAAATCTCTCCGATAAGTTTCAAGTCTATCATATCGTTGATGGCGAAATAATATCCGCCATCGCGCAAATAAAACCCACGGATACTTTCATCGCCGAACGTAGGCATGATGAATCCTGAAGAATATTTCTTACTGAAGGGGAAGAAACCGTAAGGAATGGCCAACGGCAAAGGTACATCCTCCACCACCAGATAGGCCGGGCCGAAGACGACATCCTTTCCCGGACGTACTTTCGCACGGGTCAATGCCATGTAAAAATGAGGATGCTTGGCGTTACAGGTCGTATATTTCCCGTGACGCACGTACATCACGCCTTCCGCATCACGTTTGGACTCCTCGCTAATCAGGAACCCGTCGCCCTGTTGCGTGTACACATTATCGATAAAAGCCTTGCGGGTCTTGAAATTGTAACTGATACGTTCCGGCTCATACTGGTCGCTTCCTTGCTTGAATACCGGTTGGTTCTGCACTTTCCCGGTCGAGTCGGGACGCCCTACGGCATGCACGATGCTGCTGTCCATGTTCATCGTGATCCAATCGGCCTGCAACTCCAGATTGGTATAATTTACTTTACTGTTACCATACAAATTGGCATTTCCCAGTCCGGCCTCGAAAGTCACCGAGTCGGAAGCCGTATATTCTACAGGCTGGTCGAGCACAGACTTGCTCACCTTAGCGGTGTCTTCCGCCACCGAATCCGTCTGTACGCTGTCTGTGACCACCGCTCCGATGCTATCCGGTGCGGCAACCTTTTCCCGGACACTGTCAGGAACATGTCCGGCACTGTCCGCTGCCATTTCACGCAAACCGGAAAGTATCGTATCTTTCAGTAAAGAATCCGCAGCTCTACTATCTTTTGCCAGACTATCGGACATTCCTCTTCCTATCTCAACGTAAGAAGACGAAAACCCTCCGTTCAATCCGCCTTGCGCCAGCATACAGAATGAACTACCCACCAAAAGGAATATAGCTATTTTTGTTTTCAACCGAATTCAGTCTTGTTCTAAATCAGTAAGCGAATGCAAAATTACACAAAATCCGCTTAATGCCCGAGATTTTCCGTAAAAAGTTCCATCCAATGCCGAAAACGCCGTGCCCCATCCTCGCCATACTTGCTTACGCTCTTCAACGCCTGTTCCGGTGTTTTTTCCCGGTCGGGATGGGATTTGGAATAAAATTTATCCGCATAACAGATGAGCTGTTCTTCCAAAGTCTCCGGATAATAATCCTGTACAGGTATTGGCAAGCCCTGCGCTGCGACTTCTTCCCGTGAAAGCCCCGCGCCGGTATGACGCTCGCACACCCTGGCATGGAGCGGAAACCCTTCCGCACGCAACATCTCCGCCCCGAGATAACCGTGGCAAATATAAGGTGCGTCTCCCGTACATAAAATACCGGGAGCGTGGGTATGCAAAATGCCGATATCATGTAACAAAGCTGCTTCTTCCAAAAATGCCTTGTCCAAATCCAGTTCCGGATGGAGTGCTGCAATTTTCAGGCAACGGTCGGCCACCTGGCGGCTATGAATCCATAGAAGTTCCCTCAAACGGGGATTATCAGCGTAATATTTATCTATCAGGGCTATTGCATCCATTTTATTTCGGCTCGGATTAATCGCCACAAAAGTACGATAAAAAAGCTATACGACATCGCGTCTTACCGTTTTTTAATAAAAACGCAAAATTCGACAGAATATCATTCTATGGACTCGTTTTTTACAACGGGCCCTAAATGCTAAAAAACATGAATCCAATAATATAAAAAGTCTTTTTTTTCATATTTTTGTTGCCTCAATGATAAAACGGGCGATTTTTGCCAACAAAATGATTTTAACCCAACCCATAAAACCCTTCTGGAAATGCTCACATTCATCTCTTGTGCCAAAACCATGACGGAAAAAACGCCGACGGTGCTTCCCACGGCCTCCTCTCCCCTGTTCATCGAAGAGGCACGTCATATTGCCTTGTCCATGACGGCCTATACGGCCGGAGAACTGGCCGACATGCTACATGTCAATCCTCAAATCGCGGCACGCACCTGCCTGCAATTCCGCACATTCCATGACGAAGGGGCAACCGGACTTCCGGCCTTATCGGCCTACACGGGCATGGTGTTCAGACACATCGCGCCACAAGATTTCACGGCGGAAGACTGGGCATACGCCCAAAGCCACCTGTTCATCACCTCATTTCTCTACGGGCTGTTGAGACCGGCCGACCGCATCCGGAACTACCGGCTGGAAGGGCACGTGCGACTGCCGGAGGAAGAAGACCGCACCCTGTTCGCTTATTGGCGCGCACGCCTGACGGACGTCTTCATTTCGGCCATACGGCAACAAGGAGGCATATTGGTGAATCTGGCCAGTGCGGAAATGAAAAACTTGTTCGACTGGACACGCGTCACCCAGGAAGTACGGGTGATTACCCCGGATTTTTATACTTACAAAGGCGGACGGTTGTCCACCGTAGTGGTCTATGCCAAGATGTGCCGGGGCGAAATGACACGTTTCATCTTAAAGAACCGTATTGAAAATCCCGAAGATTTGAAAACCTTCGAATGGGAAGGCTATCGTTTCAATCCCCGTGAAAGCCACGATGACCATTGGGTTTTCACGCCCGGGACATAACCACGTGCCCGCATCTCCCGGCAAAACCCGCTCCGCCCCTCACGAGTCCATAAAAAACACGCCCGCCGGAGTCGTATCCGACGGGCGCACCTATCAACACATTTTATCGAGATCAAGCCTCACGGCAAGCCTTCACAGTCTCTACCAGACGCTCGAAATCTTCAGGATACACGTCGCCGATGTTCCCGATACGGAAAGTGTCGGCCTGGGAAATCTTGCCCGGATATATCACGAAGCCCTTCGCTTTCAACTCGGCATAGAAAGCCTTGAAGTCGAAATCCTTCTCAGGATAAAGGAACGAAGTGATGACCGGCGACTGTACGGCTGCCGGCAACAATGCCTTGAAGCCGAGCGACTCCATGCCTTTTACCAATACTTCGTGGTTCTTGCAGTAACGGGCATAACGGGCTGCCACTCCCCCTTCGGCCTTCAGCTCTTCCATAGCTTCCTTGAAGGCGCGTACCACGTGGGTAGGCGAGGTGAAACGCCACTTGCCATGCCCTTTTTCCATCGTCTCCCACTGGTCGTAGATGTCGAGCGACAAAGAACGCGACACGCCCTTGCAAGCCATCAGTTCACTGCGACGGGCGATGATAAAGCCGAAACCAGGTACGCCCTGGATACATTTGTTCGCACTGCTGATGAGGAAATCGATGCCGAGTTCCTGCACATCCAAAGGCACGCCGCCGAAACTGCTCATCGCATCCACAATCAGTTTCTTGCCATGCGCCTTGACCACACGGGCCAATTCCGGCAGCGGGTTCAGGATACCCGTAGTCGTCTCGCAGTGTACGAAAGCCACGTGGGTCACATCGCCGTGGCGCGACAGGTTCTTCTCCACCACTTCGGGGTCTACCTGCATGGTTTCCTCGAAAGCCACCATGTCGTAGGCAATGCCGTGGCGGTCGGCAATGACTCCCATGCGGTTGCCGTAGGCACCGTTGCTGAAGATAAGCAGTTTGTCACCCTGCTTGAGGGCACTGCCCAACACGGCTTCCACACAATAGGTACCGCTACCCTGCATCAGCACGGAAGTGTACTCTTCCGGATGTTTCGTGGCCATCTCCACCAGCGATTTGCGGATTTCTTCCACGATTCCCACATTATAATCTTCATCCCAAGTGCACCAGTCACTCAGCATGGCTTCTTTTACGGTTTCTGAAGTGGTCAACGGACCAGGCGTCAACAAAAGATAAGGTCTCATATTCTTGTTTTTATAAATTATTGATTCATTTTCTGATTTATCGTCTCGATTATTGCCGGAAGTTCCGTAATGTCGTCCACCACATAGTGGGCACCGGCTTCCAACATGCGGCGGCGCACTTCGGCCTTGCGTGCGTCCAATTCACCGGCCGACATGGCTGCGACCTCTTCCTGCGTGAGAGCCAGTTCGTTGCTTCCCATAACCACACCCACGGTCCACACTTTGGCGTTCACGCCTTCTTTGATGTCGGCTATCGTGTCTCCGTACTTCAACACGCAATCCACCGACGGGACGGCCAAATCTATCATGTTCCGGTAGACCATATAAGGATAAGGACGTCCGGCAGGCAGATGATCCGAAGTCACGCAGTTGTCCACTTTGTAACCGGCTTTTTCCGCAGCCGGAATCACGATGTCCATCATCTTGTCGGTATATCCGGTAGTGGAGCCTATCTTGATACCGGCCTTGCGCAATGCCTCTACGGTATCCACCACGCCGGGTATCGGTTCGGAATAATTCTCCAAGGTATCAAACAACACGCGCTGAAAAGCCACGTAACGGGCCTGCACGTCCTCATCGGTGTAGTCGCGACCGAACTTCTCGCGGAAAGCAGCCTTGACCCGGTCGATGTTGAACAGGGCACGGATTTCCTCAATCTTGGTCAGCCCCATGTAAGCACGGGTCTCCGCAGCCGTCACCGGCACGCCGATCTCGTTGAAACTCTCGATGAAAGCCGCCACGGGGGCAAAGCAACCGTAATCCACAGCCGTACCGGCCCAATCTAAAATGATGCACTCAATTTTTTTCATGTTTCTATGTTTGAACTAATGGTTTATCTGTTTTTAATCACTTCCGGGGAAAGGGCATACTCCTCGCCCTCGCAAGGGAACGGCGCAGAGGGAGTATAGACGAAATTCTTCGGGCCACGGTGGCGTTCCCGGCGGTAACGCCATACGATGTAAGCCGCAGAGCAGGCAAAAGACACACTGCAAATGATGCCCACATAACTGCACGCAAAGTTATAAAATTGCAACCAGTTGACATCGGGATTGAAACATTCCTTGAACACCAGAACCAACACCGTACCCATGTAACCGATGAAATCCAGCGTGATAATGAAGAAGCCCACGTTGCCTTTTATCCTGAAACAAGCGATGAAACGCTCGAAGAAAAGAGTCTGGAAACTCAAATAGACGGTATAGAGGCACAGGCTCTGCAGGAAAAGCCAAAGCGTGACGGGCAAATTCCAAGCCTCGTAATTGAAGGCCACACTGCTCAACACGGCACAGCCGCAAGTAACCAAGGCCAACAAGAGACAGAGAACCTTGACGTTGCTCTTCACCATCGACATGGCCGCGAACAGTATGAGGATCACCAAAGTGACCGTAGCGTCGATCTTGGCAAAAGCCCATGAAGACAAACCGGCCGCCTTTACGTCGATGATTTTCACGAGGAAGTCTTCTTTAAGGTCTTGCAACACGGTAATGAACAGGTTGGCAAAGAAGAGCATCAGCAACACGGGCATGAAACTCTTGAATACGGCCGAACGTCCCTTGCGGTCGAGAGCCACACGCTCCGTGCGCAATTCCATATCGGCCTTCGTAGGATGCGGAAGCCGGGTCATCGCCCATCCCAACAAAGAAAGCAACGGAAAAGCAAACGCACCGATGAACGCGGGCATCCAGAATTCGCTGACATGAAGTCCGTTCATCACGAAAAGCCCCAACGACTTGGCCGTACCGGAACTGATGGCGATACTCAACCCCATCAGACTGGCCAATAAATCCGTCACCCGCCGGCCTTCTAAGAAACTGAATATCACACCCCACATGCAACCCAACGACAGCCCGTTGAAGAACAAGGCAAAGACATTATAAGGACGGGGCAACGCTCCGAACAACACCAAAGACAATTCGGCCACAGCCACAGAGGCGATAATGAACTTCAGCCGGTTCTCTTTTTTCATCTCCGAAATCACCTTGATACCGATGAGTTTGGAGAGGAAATAACCCGCAATCTGCACGATGCTCGTGGCCGTCTTATAGTCCATTCCGAAAAAATCAAGCCCATCGAACGTGGCTGCCGTGAAAGGCTTGCGAAGTGCATATACCAATGAATAAGACAACAAAGCCGCACCGCCGGCCCACAAGATGAACAATACGTCCGAGAGTGCCTTTTTCTGATTTGCCTTCAATTCCATAATCTCCATTTTTCTATCGTTTCTTGGTTTTCGACGGCAAAGTTATCATGTATTCCCAAACGGAAAAATGAAATTCCATTATTAATAACTTTCATGTAATCAACGAATTGTTATGTAACATTAATGAAACATTCATGCAACAGAACTATAACATGAATGTATTTACTTTGCAGTCGGTAATACAATATAAAAGGTGCAATGAACGAACTTTTTGAGATTTACAAACGCATAGAATACTTGAGAAACAACGGAGTGAAGATGAAAGAAATCGCCGACCATACCCAAATGGCGGCCAGCGTGCTTTCTTCGCTCTACTCCAGCGTACTGCCGACCTTTATCGGCGAAGTAAAGAAAGGCATTGCCGAGGAAGAGGCTTTGGACTATGCCCTCTCGCAAGTGAACAACGTATCCAAGAAACGGCTGCTCGGGAATCTGGAAGACATGAAAGAAAGGCTTTTTGAACTGGAACCGCCACAAGGCGGAGAAAAGAGAAAAAGCCCTTTTTGGGACATGATGGCCAGGGAATCGCAGGTTTCCGCACAAGAGGCCTATAATTACAGCGGCATTTATATCAGCTACAGTCTCTCGTCGGCTGCCGACGCCCTGAAAGTGGAACCTTACCTCATCACGGCTTCCGAAAACAACGAATACGTACGGGTGGTGCACATGAGTGCATACAACACCCCCCATTCCGGCGTGGGGCTTTTCAACAATCACACGAGTTCCTACATCCTGTTCAACGAGCGTGAGAGTCCGGAACTGGCTCTTTTTACCATCTACCTGCAACTCCCCATGTATGACTTTCCCAAAATGCTGAAGGGACTTTACCTCTGTCTCGACTACAACCGTAACCCGATAGCACGCCGGATTCTCTTCGTCAAGCATTCCGACAGCACGGATATGGACGATTTCCTGGCGCTGAAAGGCGAAATCATTCCCAAAGAACAAATACCGGACGACCTCCTACCTTATTATAATTATACGTGCCAGCCGGGAGATTTCATCAAGACTTGTACCGTCCCGTCCCCTTCATTGGATACCCAAGACCTGGAACGGGAAAAAAAGATGCTGGAACTCTGAAAAACAAAAGCCGCACTTCTGCCCCCGACGGACAAAAGCGCGGCTTCTTCTATCTTATATCTTATTTATACTCCTGCCAACTCTTTATCTGGATCTGTTCCATATCCATCTGACAGAACGCCTCGATGAACGCCTTGGCCAAACGGGCATTCGTCATCAACGGTATGTTGTGGTCGATAGCGTCGCGACGGATACGGTAACCGTTCGTCAGTTCACGCTTGGTCTGGTCTTTAGGGATATTGACAATCAAATCGAACTTATGCTGGGCTATCATCGTCAACACGTTGTTCTCGGCAGCCGTATGCTCGTCGGGCCAGTGCACGGCTATCGCTTTCACTCCGTTGTCATTCAAGAAACGAGCCGTGCCCTCCGTGGCATAGATGTCATATCCCTTGGCGGCCAACATGCGACTGGGCTCCAGAAGGTCTACCTTGGACTGTACCGCGCCGGACGAAAGCATCACCGCTTTCTTCGGCACACTGTAACCCGTAGCAATCAAGGCATTCAGCAAAGCCTCATTGAAATCGTCCCCCAAACAACCGACTTCTCCGGTGGAAGACATGTCCACACCCAACACGGGGTCGGCATTCTGCAAACGGGCGAACGAGAACTGCGAAGCTTTCACGCCGATACGGTCGATGTCGAACACCGACTTGTCGGGACGATCGTACGGTGCATCCAACATGATACGTGTGGCGGTCTCGATGAAGTTACGCTTCAACACCTTCGACACGAAGGGGAAACTGCGGGAAGCGCGGAGGTTACACTCGATGACCTTGATTTGATTTCCCTTAGCCAAATACTGGATATTGAAGGGACCGGAAATGTTTAACTCACGGGCAATGCGGCTACTGATTTTCTTGATGGCACGCATGGTTGAGAAATACAAGTGCTGAGCCGGGAACACCAATGTGGCATCGCCTGAATGCACACCGGCGTATTCGATATGTTCCGAGATGGCGTATTCCACCACTTCTCCGTTCTGTGCCACGGCGTCGAACTCCACTTCTTTCGTTTCCTGCATGAATTGGGACACCACTACCGGGTATTCTTTCGACACCTCACGAGCCATTTCCAAGAAACGGGTCAACTGTTCCTCATTGTGACATACGTTCATGGCCGCACCGGAAAGCACGTACGACGGACGAACCAATACAGGATAACCCACCTTGTCGATGAAAGCCTTCATGTCGTCCAAGCTGGTCAGCTCCTGCCAAGCCGGTTGGTCGATGCCGAGACGGTCGAGCATGGCCGAGAACTTGTTGCGGTTCTCCGCACGGTCGATAGACACAGGAGACGTGCCCAGGATGTGTACCGACTGACGATGGAGTTTCATGGCCAAGTTGTTCGGTATCTGTCCACCCACGGACACGATGACACCGCCCGGCTGCTCCAAGTCGATCACGTCGAGCACACGCTCGAAAGACAGCTCATCGAAGTAGAGACGGTCGCACATGTCATAGTCCGTCGAAACCGTCTCTGGATTATAGTTGATCATGATGGACTTGTAACCCAACTTGCGTGCGGTCTGTACCGCGTTGACGGAGCACCAATCGAATTCCACCGAAGAACCGATACGGTAAGCACCGGACCCCAACACGATGACAGACTTGTCATTCTTGTAATAATTGACATCGTAGCCGTCCGTGCCGTATGTCATGTAAAGGTAGTTCGTCAGTTCCGGATGTTCGGATGCCACCGTGTTGATGCGCTTCACAGCCGGTAAGATACCCAGTTGCTTACGGTACTGGCGCACCTGCAAATTCTCCTTCTCCATATTGGTGCCTTCCGGCTTGAGCACAAAACGTGCAATCTGGAAATCGGAGAAGCCCAACCGCTTGGCCTCACGCAACAACTCAGGAGTAACGGACTCCAACGTATCATGTCCCTCCAGTTCTTTCTTCATATCGACAATGTTCTTCAACTTGCCGATGAACCACGGGTCTATCTTCGTCAACTCATAAATGCGCTGTATGGTATACCCTTCTTCCAAAGCTTGTGCCATGGCGAAAATACGCAAATCCGTCGGGTTGGAGAGCTCTTCGTCCAGTTGTTCGAAATGCACGTGGTCATTGCCCACAAAACCGTGCATCCCCTGGCCTATCATACGCAAACCTTTCTGGATAATCTCTTCGAACGAGCGGCCGATAGACATGATTTCACCTACCGATTTCATGCTCGAACCGATGTGACGCGACACGCCCTCGAATTTCGTCAAGTCCCAACGTGGTATCTTGCAAATCAGATAGTCCAGCGAAGGAGCCACGTATGCTGAGTTGGGCGTCCCCATCTCGCCTATCTGATCCAACGTGTACCCCAAGGCAATCTTGGCAGCCACAAAGGCCAACGGATAACCGGTGGCCTTGGAAGCCAACGCCGAAGAACGGCTCAGGCGGGCATTTACTTCAATGACACGGTAATCGTTAGTCTCGGCATTGAAAGCATATTGGATGTTACACTCGCCTACGATTCCCAAATGACGAATACATTTCTTAGACAAATCCTGCAACATCGTCACTTGTTCTTCCGTCAGCGAACAAGTCGGCGCCACTACGATGGACTCGCCCGTATGGATTCCCAACGGGTCGAAGTTTTCCATGCTGGCTACGGTGAAACAATGGTCGTTCGCATCGCGGATGACCTCGAACTCGATTTCTTTCCAGCCTTTCAAGGATTCTTCCACCAAAACCTGCGGTGCGAAGGTAAAAGCACTGCCGGCCAATTCGATGAAACGTTCCTCGTCCGGACAGATGCCGCTGCCCAAACCGCCTAATGCGTATGCAGAACGTATCATGACCGGATAACCGATTTCACGCGCTGCGGCCAAGGCGTCTTCCATATTCTCTACCGCCTTGCTGACAGGAGTCTTCATCGGAATCTCATCGAGTTTCTTCACGAAAAGGTCACGGTCTTCCGTGTACATGATGGCTTCTACCGAAGTACCCAACACTTCCACGCCGTATTCCTTCAACACTCCGTTACGATACAGTTCCGTTCCGCAGTTCAGCGCCGTCTGGCCTCCGAATGCCAGCAAAATGCCGTCGGGACGTTCTTTTTTAATGATTTCCGTCACAAAATAAGGAGTGACCGGCAAGAAATAGACCTCATCGGCAATTCCTTCGGAAGTTTGAATGGTAGCGATGTTAGGGTTAACCAACACAGAACGGACACCTTCTTCGCGCAATGCTTTCAGTGCCTGTGAACCGGAATAATCGAATTCACCGGCCTGACCGATTTTCAACGCTCCGGAACCCAAAACCAAGACCTTTTTGAATTGTTTCTTCATCCTCTTTTCAGAATTATAGTTGTTTTACAATCACACGCTTTCGAGAGTCCCGCTTTACACAGAACCCCAAAATTGGGACAAAATTAAGCATTCTATTTTTTTTCTCCCAGAAATTCACGGGAAAATATCGACAAAGGGGGAAAAAATCAACGTTTCCGCTCCAACTCTTGTAAGTTCTCCATTTTTTTCTGTTCCAAAAACTCATAAATGCCACACAGGTGCTCACGCACCTTTCCATGACCAAATTCGTACACTTTACTAACCAATCCGTCCAAGAAGTCCCGGTCGTGGCTCACCACAATCAGCGTGCCGTCAAACGCCACCAAGGCTTGCTTCAAAATGTCCTTCGTCTTCAAGTCCAAATGATTGGTAGGTTCGTCCAATATCAACAGGTTGACCGGGTTGAGCAGGAGTTTGAGCAACGCCAGACGTGTACGTTCTCCCCCCGAAAGCACCTTCACCTTCTTGGTACTGTCCTCGCCCCCGAACATGAAAGCTCCCAACAAATCGCGTATCTTCGTGCGGATTTCCCCTTGGGCCACATCGTCTATCGTCTGGAACACGGTCAGTTCTCCATCCAACAACGAAGCCTGATTCTGGGCAAAATAACCGATTTGGACATTATGTCCCAACGTCAACGTGCCTTCGTGCTCTATCTCACCCATAATACATTTCACCAAAGTGGACTTACCCTCACCGTTACGTCCTACAAAAGCAATCTTGTTGCCCCGCTCTACCGTCAGGTTGACGCCGCCGAACACACGATGGTCGCCGTAACGCTTACCCACGTCCTCCATCGTCACCGGATAGTTCCCGCTACGGGGCGAAGGCGGAAACTTCAGCCTCAAAGCCGACGTATCTTCCTCGTCCACCTCGATAATCTGCAACTTTTCCAGCATCTTCACACGGCTCTGCACCTGCAACGTCTTACTGTATGTACCCTTGAAACGTTCGATATAGTCTTTGGTTTCCTGAATCATCTTCTGTTGCTCCTCGTACTGTTTCATTTGCTGTTCGCGCCGTTCCTTACGGAGTTCCAGATACTTGCTGTAATTGACTTTGTAATCGTAGATACGCCCCATCGTGACTTCTATCGTACGCGTCGTGATATTGTCCACAAACTTGCGGTCGTGGCTGATGACCACCACGGCACGGGCACTCTCCGTCAGAAAATGTTCCAACCACTGTATGCTCTCGATGTCCAAATGGTTGGTCGGCTCGTCCAACAGCAACACGTCAGGATCCTGCAACAACAATTTGGCCAACTCGATGCGCATACGCCAACCTCCGCTGAAATCACTCGTAGGCCGCGTAAAGTCCGAACGCTCGAATCCTAATCCCAACAAGGCTTTTTCCACATCTTCTTCAAAATGGGTCAGGTCGATGGCATAGAACTTCTCGCTCATCGTGGCCACCTTCTCTATCAAAGCCATATAATCCTCGCTCTCATAGTCCGTACGGGTCGCCAGTTCATTATTCAGGACTTCTATTTCCCTTTCCATTTCCTTCAAGTGGGAAAAGGCCATCGAAGCCTCTTCAAATACCGTACGCCCGTCTTCCGTCATCAGATGCTGTGGCAGATAAGCTATCACACAATCCTTAGGAGCCGTGACACGTCCTCTCGTCGGTTGTCTCACCCCGGCCAATATTTTCAATAATGTACTCTTTCCTGCCCCGTTTTTTCCCATCAGGGCAATACGGTCTTTCTCGTTAATCTGAAAAGAAATATCGCTAAATAAAGTCGTTCCGCCGAATTCCACGGCCAGTCCGTCTACAGATACCATAAATTATTTTTGAATATGAATAAAAGCTTTCAATCTCTTCCGCTATGCGTAATCAGCATACGGATTTTCCGGTTCAAGTCGTCGCACCCCATCAATTCCTCTATCGTCAGGTGCATACGGTAATGCCAGTAGTTCCGCGGATTGGAAGGTACGTTAATACGTTCAAAATCCACATCGGGATAACGCAACCGTTCGTCTATCGCCATCCAGTCCTGCCACGAAATCAGACAGAGCATCGAAGGAGAATAAAGATGACGTGCCACTACTTCTTCGCACAACCACCCCGGTATGGAAGCAGGAGCCTCCCCGTCTTTTTGCAACACCTCGTTGAAATATTGTTGCGCGCGCACGGCATCCTCTTCCCACCACCCGCGAAGGGTGGGCATATCATGGGTAAATATGGTGGACACACTCCGGTAAGGATTTTCTTCCAGCCGTCCGAATTTCAGCCCGAACTTCTTGGGCATGGTTTGAATCTCAAGCGTCAGGATGCGCAGATCGTCCATGACCCAAGGGACGCATTCCGGCACCATGCCCAAATCTTCGGCACACACCAGCATTTGAGTCGCTTCCACCAAGACGGGCAGTTTACGCATGGCCTGCCCGTACCAGAACTCGTTGTGCCGATGGTAATAATAATCTTCGTATAAGGCATCGAAAGCCCGTTTCTCTTCCTCGCTCAATGTCTGGTACAGATAATCGCACCGGGCCGAAATACGCGGATGATATTTGTCCGGCTGTTTCGGGTCGGGAATGAAGAGCACATTACTGATAAGCGCATACAACCCCTCACGCAAAGCCGCATCCTCGGCCGAAGACTTCCCGGCAAAAGCCGCTTCCACCTTACGTTGCGTGTCATACTCGGGCTTCAACGCATACCAATCCATGCCCAAAGCATCCAGATAAACGGCCTTCACTTCCTCGGCACGTTCACCGAACAGTTTATCCAATACCCAATCACTGATATTGGGATGGGTAAAATAATTTTTCCGGAACCGAAGCCCATAGCCCTCAATCTCTTCCACACTCATCGGAAGCGAAGGGGAAAAATGTCCCAGCAGACCATGTACCGAGTCGGACGGAATCTCCCATATCCGGAAGAATCCCAGCACGTGGTCGATACGATAGGCATTGAAATACTCGGCCATCTTACGGAAACGACGCACCCACCAACTGCAACCGTCCTCGAGCATGACCTCCCAGTTATAAGTAGGAAAGCCCCAGTTCTGGCCGTTGACCGAAAAATCATCGGGCGGCGCACCGGCCTGGCCATCCAGATTAAAGTAGTACGGCTCCACCCAAGCCTCCACACTGTTGCGGCTGATGCCGATGGGGATGTCTCCCTTCAGAATGATTCCCTTCGCACGGGCATAATCGGAAACCGCCAACAACTGTTCATGCAAGCAGAACTGTACATAATAATAGTAAGAGACTTCCTCGTAGGCCGGAGCAGACGGACGGCAAAAAGCACGTATGTCTTCCGTCCTGTATTCCGCATACTCCGGCCATCCGTGGAAATCGGCCGTCCCGAAACGGTCGCGCAACACGCAAAACGCCGCATAGGGCACCAACCAATCTTCGTTCCGCTTGAAAAAAGCCGTAAAGCGTTCGGAGGACAGCATTTCTTTACCCTCACGACGGAACACGGCATGCAGATACTCTTGCTTCAAGGCACTTACCGCCTCGTAGTCCACTTGGAGCAAAGCATTCAAAGCCGCCCGCCGCTCTTCGTATTCCGCCATTTCCTTTTCGTCCGCAAGCTTCGGCAACTGGCGCAAATCGACATACTGGGGATGGAGCGCATAAATGGAAATACTATTATATGGATAAGAGTCCAGCCAATTCTTATGAATAGTCGTGTCGTACACGGGCAACAGTTGGATGACGCGCATCCGGGTAAGCACCGTCCAATCGACCATAGCTTTCAGGTCGCCGAAATCCCCCACCCCGCAACTGCCTTCGCTACGCAATGAAAAAACGGGTATGACCACACCGGCCGCTTTCCAACGGTTTCCCCGAATCCGTAACGGAGAATCCGAGATAACGACCACTTCGTCTTTTGCCACCCCGCTTATCGGCAGCACACGGTTTTCTCCGCCTTCCCACGCCACGAAATCGCCCGTCTTCGCATCAATGACGACATATTTATATTCCATGGGAAAAGTGACACCGGCCGCGCTCAAGGTCACACTCCACTCGTACAGCCCCGTCTCTTTCATGCGAAACGCAAAATTCGGATTCCATTCCCCCAACGCCGGTTGGTTACCAAGGAGAGCCAACGCCTGCCCTTCCTCAAGCTGAGGAGCACTCACCTTCAACATCAACGTACTGTTGAAATATGGCAGTCCTTCCGTCTCGGCCGTATGCGGACGGACACACTGCGTAAAAGCGGAAGTATAAAGATGAGACAAGAGGGGGACATCCTGCCAGGCGTCCCGGAACGAATAAGTTTTGGTGATGTCGGCCCTGAAACGGCGAGGTACGAAGTCCCATTCCGTCCGGAACTTACGGCCTTCCTTATATACACTATAATGATAATGAAAAGACCGGATGCGCCCGTCAGTAATGAGCACTTCTCCCGTCCATCGGTGGCCGTCACGGGTTTCCATCGGATAAGTCTGTGTCTGGGTACGTCCCTTTGCATCGACCAACGTCAGGTACACCCTGACATCTTCCCCCCAATGCGTCAGATATTCTATCGAGAAATGCAGTTTCATAAATTTGTGGGTTTGCTCTTTAAAAGTATTCGTACAAAGATAAGAGATGAAGAGCGGAGAACAAAATAAAAACCTCTCTTTTTTACGTCACGAATTAGTTATTTTACGCCAAAAGGCATCTGCTTTTTAGCTTTTTCCCAAATACATACAATGAACCGCACCACGAACCGTTAAATTTGCACATCACTTAAACATATTTTATTTTTATGAATCACAACCTATTGAAAAACCTATTTACCGCTCTTGCCTTGATAGCGGCCGCCAACCTGACGGCTGCGGATTGGGTTCGGAAAAAAGCTCCCATCATGAGCGAGTGGGGTGAAAAAATCAACCCCGACAAAGTATGGACCGAATATCCGCGTCCGCAAATGGAACGCAGCGAGTGGATGTCGCTCAACGGCCCTTGGGATTACTGTAAGAAGAAGTCGGTAGACCTTAGTTACAACCTATCGCCTACGGCGTTCAACCAAAAGATATTGGTGCCCTTTCCCATAGAGTCGACCCTGTCCGGCATTATGGATACGAATTTCGAAGAAAACACACAGTCTACTTTCGTATATCAACGCACGTTCAAACTTCCCAAAGCCTATAAAGGCCGGCACATCCTGCTCCATTTCGGGGCGGTGGACTGGAAATGTGCCGTGTACGTCAACGGACAAAAAGCCGGAAGCCACAGCGGCGGCAGCGACCCGTTCTCCATGGACATCACACCGCTGCTTCGCGACGGAGAGGAACAGGAAATACAAGTGACGGTCACAGACCCCACGAACCATGGCGGGCAACCGTTGGGCAAGCAAACCCTCAAACCGGGCGGATGCTTCTACACTCCGGTAACGGGAATCTGGCAAACCGTATGGATTGAACCGGTTGACGCCGCACACGTCAGCAGCTACAACGTGACGTCGGACATCGATGCAGGAACCGTTTCACTTACGGTCGAGTCCGCCAACACGTCCGCCACAGCCGATATCATCGTCAAAGACGGACGAAAAACGGTAGCCACACTCATCGGAGTCTCCGTCAACACGTCCCATACGCTCAGCATACCTGACGCCCGATTATGGTCGCCCGACTCCCCCCACCTTTATGACATGGATATCCGCCTGTATCATAACGGCACGCAAACCGACCGAGTGAAAGGATACTTCGGCATGCGTAAAATCAGCCGGGGTATGGTGGACGGTCATCCCTGCATGCTATTGAACAACAAACCGCTGTACCAATTCGGTGTGCTCGACCAAGGATGGTGGCCGGACGGCCTGCTCACTCCTCCTTCGGACGAAGGGATGCGCTACGACATAGAAGTCGTACAATCGTTGGGCATGAACATGATACGCAAACACATCAAGGTAGAACCCGCACGCTGGTACTATTACTGTGACAAGATGGGAATGCTCGTGTGGCAAGACATGCCGAGCAAGAGCTTCGACGAGAACGGCAGTATCGGTAGCCAGGAGTTTATCCGGCAGAACTTCTACGATGAGTGCACGCGCATCGTCAACACGTTGAAAAATCATCCTTGCATCGTCGTATGGGTAGCCTATAACGAAGGCTGGGGACAGTATGCTTCGGGCAACGACAGCCATACGCGCCGTGGCGTGGAGGCCATCCGCAAAGCCGACGACACACGCCTTATCAATGCGGCAAGCGGATGGGTGGACTTCGAGGCTGGCGACATCATCGACCAGCATAGTTATCCCGTGCCTTCGCTCCAAAGCAATCCGCTCAACGAACGGGTGGCCGTATGCGGGGAATACGGGGGCATCACCCTCAAAGTAGACGGGCATCTGTGGAAAGGCAACGACATGGAATACACTTCCGTACCGGACAGCAAGGCTTTGGCCAAAAGGTTCAATGCCTACACCGTCGCCTTGCAAGGATTGCAGGAACAAGGCATCTGGGCATCCGTATATACGCAGACGAGCGACGTGGAGCAAGAACTGAACGGACTGCTTACTTACGACCGCAAGGTGTTCAAGATAGCCCCGGAAGAACAGGCTTCCGTACGCGAAGAAATCCTGCGCACCATCCACAACCGCTCACGCCAAACTGTAGTGGTCGACGCTGCGGACACATCGTCCGACGAAGTGTGGAGTTATACCACCGTTACGCCATCCGGTGATTGGTATGCCCCGGCGTTCGACGACAGCCGGTGGGACAAAGGACAGGCCGGTTTCGGTGCCGGCGGTCCGCCCAACACTTTCGTACGGAGCGCGTGGAACACATCCGATATTTACATACGCCGCCACTTCTCCATCGGCAACCTTTCGCAGGCACAAATCAACGCCTTGCAACTCTGGCTCTACCAAGACGACGACTGCGAAGTCTACCTTAACGGTGTCAAAGCATACGAAGTCAAAGGATGGACCACGCGCTATGTGGCGCAACCCATCGCCCCGGAAGCGCTTGCCACGCTGAAACCGAACAGCGACAATGTCATGGCCATCCATGCCCACCAAGGCTACGGAGGCCAATATATCGACGCGGGCCTGCGCTACACAGAATATATCCCCGTAGAGGAATATTCCGTCGGCCCCATGCCCGGACGGCAAGCCATGCCGGAGGTCAAGGCCACAGACAGCGTGTACCTCATGTCTTATTTCAAAGCCAGCGCACAGCACTTGTTCTATGCCTACAGCCGTGACGGAAAGACATGGACCGACATCAACGGCAGCCGCCCCGTTTTCAATGCTTACGACGACGAAGTCTGGCTGCGCGACCCTTATTTGCACCGTGTCACGCACAATGGTAAAACCAAATTCCATCTCATACATACCTGGGGCTGGGACCATCCCGCCCTGTTCCACTGGGAGTCCGACGACCTCATTCATTGGACAGCCGCCAACGGCGGTACACGTACCGACGACGGGAAAATCATGCTGATGGACGGACACGACGGCGGCCCCGTATCGCCCAACGCCTGGGCACCGGAATTCACTTACGACGGACAGACCGGCACGTTCTATCTCTACTGGTCCTCCCGCATCGGCGACAGGCAGGTGCATCATTACTGTACCACGAAAGATTGGCTCACTTTCTCCACTCCGGCTGTTTACTTCGACCCGGGCTTCACAGCCATCGATATGACCATCCTGAAAGAAGGGGACACATACTATGCCTACTACAAGGACGAACGCAACGGAGAGAAGACCATCCGTTGCGCCACGTCGAAGAGCCTCGACCCGCGCGTGCAGCGCTTCGAAGGTTCCACTCCGCTACTGCCGTCGCGCTACATAGAAGTCGAAGGCCCGGAAGTCTTCCCGGCCATGGGCGGCAAGGGATGGTTCCTCTATTTCGACAAGTTCAATGGCGACCGGGGAGTAAGCTATACCGGCTGTACCGACCCGTCGCAACACAAATGGTATCCTATACCTGACGACGAAATCCGGAATCCTACGGAAGTGAAACACGGCAGTGTGGAAATCATTTCTACCGCCGAACTGGAGAAGCTTCTGGAACATTTCAAATAAGCCTGAGACACGAACAGCCCCGCCTCTTTTCCGACAAAGAAGCGGGGCATTTCATTTCCTATCTAAAAAAACACGCATTTTATTTGCTTTTTCGGGCACAATGACTTATCTTTGTCATACAGAAAAAGGAGCCGCATCGGTTAGATTGGGATACTCATCAATTTATTTCAGAAAACCGAGAATGCTTCGCTCACTAATGGCGGGCCACGCCTTCGGGTAGCTTAATTGCCGGTGGATTACAAAGGTGACGGGCGCTCAAATCTTGTTAGCTCGGAGTTTTCATCACATCATCGGTGCGGCTTTTACCATAAAGGGGATACTTTTTAGAAAGTGTCCCCTGTTTTTTACCCTTACCCGTATCCGGTATTGACACTTTGACAAAAAGACAAAGCCATGCCCTCCAGAATCGCATATTTGAATCCACAACCCTGCCTGAAGGAAAATACGCGATTCTCGCTATAGCATGTCCAAGACGATATGTCACCTACAGCACCTCATTCCCTTACGTTATGACAGGCGTTTTCCTTCCCTACTCCGCATGTTTTCCCGTTCGCGCAAGCCTAAGACGTTTCCTGATGTACATTTTGTTTTTTCATCTTTGCTTCCGCAAGGCCACCGTTTAGAGAAAAAACGGTAACCCAAGTCGTTTTTTTAACGTATTTCCGCAAAGATTTCCGGCCATTTGCAGACAGCTCCGCACCCACATGCGGAGAAACATATTGCATACGACTGCAAACGAAAAATCAATCTCAGCCGAACGATTTGAATATATGCAAAGGAAAACGCATAAACAAGGCGAAAAACGAATAATTATGCAAAAGAATCACGTGGAATACCCCTGTTTTCTTATTTTTCGTCAACTCTAAAACTTGAAAAATCTGTCTTTTTGAAAGGAAACAGAATACAAACAGAGACAATTTGACAGTAGCCTATCCACAAAAAAACGCCCGTCCGGAAGAAAAATCATGGCATCGGACGGGCGGTTGAAACTTCAATCATGCGGCTCCTGCATCCCCGCAGTCTGTTCTACGAAATAACGCGGCCGCCGCTTTACCTCTTTGTATATCTTGCCCACATACTCCCCGATGATGCCCAAGGCCATCAGGATCGTTCCTCCGATGAACCACACGGAAACCAGAAGGGAAGTCCATCCCGGAATGGTATTGCCTTCTACATACACCACGATGCCATAGGCTATCGCTACCAAAGAAATGAGGATGAACAACAGGCCGAGCATGGAAATATAACGCAACGGGCGGACGGAAAAAGACGTGATGCCGTCCAACGCAAAACTGAGCATCTTGCTGAAAGGATATTTCGACTCGCCGGCCATACGCTCCTTACGGTCGTAATACACCCGTGCCGAAGGATAGCCCAGAGCCGACACCATCCCGCGCAAAAACAAATTCCGTTCGGGATAAGCCATCAAAGCCTGCAACGTGCGGCGGCTCATCAGGCGGAAATCGGCATGATTGTAAACGATGTCTCCTCCAAGGGCATTCATCAGCTTATAGAAAGCCTGGGCCGTATTTTTCTTGAAAAAAGTATCCGTCGTACGCTCCCGGCGCACGCCGTACACGATGTCGGCCCCGCCGCGCCAGGCATCCACCATCCCGACGATGGAGCGCACGTCGTCCTGCAAGTCGGCATCGATGGACACGGCGGCATCCGCATGGGAAGCCGCCCACTCCAAACCGGCCCACAACGCCTGCTGATGACCGACATTGTGCGCCAGCTTCAGTCCGGTCACACTTGGATGTGTTTCGGAAAATCCCCGGATAAGTTCCCAAGTGCGGTCGCGCGAACCGTCGTCCACGTAGAGAATCTTCCCTTCGTCTATCTTCCCGTCCGAAAGCAATTCATCCACCACCGAAGAAAGCTGACGGGTCGTCTCGGCCAACACCTCTTCTTCATTATAACAAGGCACCACGATTACCAATTTCATTGTCTCACTCATTTTTAGATGTAAATACGAAACGTACCAATATGAAATTCACAGGAACGGTTATGGCGTAGACCGGAAGAGGAGCCCACACCTCATCTACCCCCGTCCAGAGAAAAAAGTTCAATAACCCGATTTGCAGCAGGTAGTTCACTGCGTGCGCCCCTCCCATGCCGAACAACTTGCGCCACGAAGGCGACGTGCCGAAGGTAAAATAAGACGTCAGGTAGAAGTTGGCCACGAAACCCAGCAGATAACCGACCGTAAAGGCCGCATTGGCCCCCATAATAAAATGCAGGAGGTAATAAAGGCCGTAGTGGAGCGCTGTGGCCAGCACCCCGACCATGCCGAAACGGACAAACGTGGCAAAGAGTTTCTTTCTCTGTATCATAAAGACATTTTAAGGTTCTGCCTGCTTCCGGCTGAAACGGTAAAGGACGTTATACCGCTTGTCGTCGCAACTACGGTGATTGGAGGCATACACTTCTTCCAACGAGAACTCCGCACCGTAACGTTCCAAAAACGGTGCCGCCATCTCGCCTCCCATAAACACGTATCCTTCCGCCTGGGGCGTGAAACAATCGAACGGCACCATCCGGTCACCCAAATAGAAGTTGACCGTGAACGGATGCATGCGGTTCCCCTCCACCACATCGGTACGGAAGGAATACAACCTGCCTTCGGGCACGATGCGGCGTACTTCCTCCGCCACGGCACGGTCTGACTTCACATTCAGAATGACGGGCTGGTACACCCCGTCGAGCGCAAAGAAGATGGAAAATATCACGGCAATAAAGGCGTAAATGATGCCGTTGTCGGCCGCATTACGCCGCTGGACACGGAAATACCAACAAGCCGCCGCCACGGGAACCAGTACACCGAGGACCGCGAATACCGTCAAGGGAAAGTCCTCCAATGCGTGCATGTAGGCTATGTTCTCCGCCGCATGCCGCCCGGCAAACAGGGAGTCGGGCACCCATCCCATACGGACCGCTCCGAAAACCAACAGCAACAACACGGCCAATGAGGCCATGATACTGCCGAAAACGCGTAAGGCATTCAAATGACGATGGCGCAGATAAATGATATATTCAGCCAGAAAATAAGCAATAAATGGGTATATCGGCAACAGGTAGACACTACGTTTGCTCTTCGGAATGCAGTAGAACGTGAAAATAATGACGATGCACAACAACGAATACAGACGGGCATCGTCCATATTACGGATATAGGCCACGAAGCGCGACCACCATGTACGTACCCGTCCCTGCGGTTTCCGGTACCTCAAAAAGAACAAGGAGACAAGCCCCAGTAAAGTGTAGGGCGCGTAACCGGCCACCACCGTCATCACATTGTACCAGGCCGGATTCTCATGCGAGGCATAGGTCATCTTTCCCAAAAAACGATAGACGTTCTCTTCCAACACAAGGTCAAGGAAATGGTCACCACCCTGCTGATAAGCCGCCCAATACCATACGGCCGGCAACACGCAGGCCAACACGGCCACCATCAGGAAAGAGAAAAATATCCGTAGGAACTTCCGTCCCCTGATCCACAGGAATACGGCAGGCACAAGGCAAGGCAGGACGATGCCTACCGGCCCTTTCGTCAGGGCCGCCGCACTCAAGCAGAGCACGGCCACCCAAGGCACGCCTTTCAGGTCTTTCTCTCCCCATTTATAAAGCTGGTACAACGCGATGACCATCATCGCCGTCAGCACCATGTCCACACGGCAGGCCACTCCGGCACGATGTACCTCGAAATTGGTCAATGTGAGCAAAGCGGCAATAAAGGCCACTTCGGCACCGCGCCTTTTGGCATAGAACACATACCCGACCAGCACCATGGCCGACAAGGCCAAAGCCGAAGGCATGCGGGAGGTGTATTCGTTCACCGCACCGGCCACCGTAGAAATCGCTGCGATGCACCAATGGAAAAAAGGAGGCTTGAATGCCAACTCGACCCCATTGTTCACCGGCAGCACCCAGTTTCCCTGCTGCAACATGGAAAGAGCCACCACAGCTTCACGCGGCTCTCCACGCGTATTGAAAAACGTTTGTCCCAAAAACAAAAAGAGGGATACGACACACAATGCTACCAACGGCCAAAAGTAACTTTTCTTATACATCTCCATCCAATCCGTTATGCCTTTTTGGCTGAAATCTTTTCCAATACATACACCAAAATAAAACCGATAAGCATCAGTACGACAGCCTCGGCCACCTCCGTATTCGGGGCGATATTATGCTCGATCATCACCTCATGACCGTCTGAAACTAATTTCTCTACTTCTTTCCAAGGCCACACTTTATTCAACGAACCCAGCATGAAACCGGAAAGGACAGACAAGGTAATATTACGGAAATTCTTCAAAGCGTATGACAAAACACGGGAAAAACTGGTGATCCCCAAGGCCGCACCGAAGGCAAAGACACCCAAAACGACCAGGTCTAACGTCTTCACCGCCTCCATGACATAAAAATATTTACCCAACAGTACCAATATAAAGCTGCCGGATATGCCGGGAAGTATCATCGCACAAATGGCAATGGCACCACAAAGGAAAATAAACATGAGATTAGTGGACGTTTCTGCCGGAGTGGCCACCGTGATGTAGTATGCTATCACAGCACCACCCACAAAACCGGCCACGGTTTTCCAGTTCCATCCCTTGATGTCTTTGGTGACGAACCACGTGGAAGCCAGCACCAAACCAAAAAAGAAAGACCACACCAATACCGGCTCGTTAAGTAACAAATAAGTAATCAGCTTGGCCAGAGAAAACACACTGATAGCGATGCCCAACAGCAAGGCAAACAGGAAATTTCCATTTACGGCCTTCCAGAAAGCCGCTATTTTTCCCGTAAATAACAGTTTCAGGGAGTGCATGTTAATACTTTTGATGGAATTGATAAGCTCATCATAAATACCGGCAATGAAAGCAATCGTCCCTCCGGAAACTCCGGGCACTACATCGGCCGCCCCCATAGCCATCCCTTTTAAGGTCAAAACAGCATAATCTTTAATTCTTCTTTCCATTGAAATCGCGATTTAATTCAACTGATGAATAAGTATAATATTTATTGATACAAAGTAAAACAAAAAAAGGTGTATTGACAAACAATACACCTTTTTATCTTGAAATCCGTTCAGATTTCCCTTCTTACTTTATTTTTGCTACCACAGCCTTGAATGCTTCAGGATGATTCATGGCCAGGTCGGCAAGCACCTTCCGGTTGATTTCGATGCCGGCCTTGTGCAAAGCTCCCATCAACTGAGAGTATGACATCCCCTCCAGACGTGCGGCTGCGTTGATACGCTGAATCCACAAAGCACGGAAGTTACGCTTCTTGTTCTTACGGTCACGATAAGCGTAAGTCAAACCCTTCTCCCAAGTGTTCTTAGCTACGGTCCATACGTTCTTACGCGCACCAAAGTAACCTTTGGTCAAACCTAAAATTTTCTTTCTTCTTGCTCTTGAAGCAACATGATTTACTGATCTTGGCATAATTTTTAATCTTTTTGAATGTTAGCGCCATCCCCCTCTTCTGTGAGTCTGTTTACGGATGAACTTCAGGCTAAAGCATTCGGTTAATAACTTTGTTAATACGACCTACACTTTTAATTAACGCAGACAGAGGAGGTCACGAACCTGCTTCATGTTCTCAGTTACTACGATATCATCGTGAACCAAGTTTCTTTTCTGCTTCTTAGTCTTCTTTGTCAAGATATGACTGTGGAAAGCGTGATGTCTCTTAACTTTACCTGTTCCGGTAAGACGAAATCTCTTTTTGGCACCGGAATTAGTCTTTACTTTTGGCATTTTGTTTAATATTTAAGTTATTATTCAATGTGTGGCAACGCATATACCAAGGCGTTACGCACTTACTCTTCCCTTTTAATCAATCTTCGCCTTCCACGCGCGGCCCCTTGTATTCTTTGGGAGCATTGGCTTTCGGCTGGCTCCGTTCCGCTTTCTGCACTGATACCTCAGCCACAGGCTCAGCCTGTTTCTTGGCTTGCGCCTGCTTTTTCGGAGCGATGAAGATTGTCATGCGCTTCCCTTCAAGCACCGGCATCTGTTCCACCTTGCCGTATTCCTCCAAATCGTTGGCGAAACGAAGCAACAAGACTTCACCTTGTTCCTTGAAAAGAATGCTGCGCCCCTTGAAAAACACGTATGCTTTCACCTTGTCTCCATCTGAAAGGAACCCTTGCGCATGCTTCAGTTTGAAGTTATAGTCATGATCGTCCGTCTGGGGACCGAAGCGGATTTCCTTTACGTCTACCTTCACCTGTTTGGCCTTCATTTCTTTCTGGCGCTTCTTTTGCTGGTAGAGGAACTTGCTGTAGTCTATCAAACGACAAACAGGAGGAACTGCATTCGGGGAGATTTCCACGAGGTCTACGCCTTGTGCTTCCGCCATTTGCAGTGCCTTAGCCGTCGGCATAACCGTAGATTCCACATCATCGCCCACTATCCGGACTTCACGCACACGTATCTGTTCGTTGATACGATATTGCTGTTTTAAATTGTCTTTCTTCATTCAAAAATGTTGTTCTCTTCTGTTTTTATTTTCCGATTACGACTATTAAGTTTTAAAAATCGGGTGCAAATTTAATATTTATTTGTCATATTACGAACCTCTTCGTTGATTTTCTTTGCAAAATCTTCGAATTTCATGCTTCCCTGGTCGCCTTCGCCCTGCTTACGTACAGAAACCGTACCGTCGGCTGCTTCTTTTTCTCCCACAATCAGCATGTAAGGTATGCGCTTCATTTCGTTGTCACGTATCTTACGTCCGATTTTCTCATTACGGTCGTCCACAATGGCACGCACGTCTTGTTCATCAAAATACGCGCAAAGTTTTTGAGCGTAATCGTTGAACTTCTCGGAAATCGGAAGGATAGCCACCTGGTCGGGTGTCAGCCACAAGGGGAAATGACCGGCCGTATGCTCGATAAGTACGGCACAGAAACGCTCCATGGAACCGAACGGTGCGCGATGTATCATCACCGGACGATGTTTCTGGTTGTCCTCGCCCGTGTATTCCAGTTTGAAACGTTCGGGCAAGTTGTAGTCCACCTGTATCGTACCCAACTGCCAACGGCGTCCGAGGGCATCTTTCACCATGAAGTCGAGCTTAGGACCGTAGAATGCAGCTTCGCCATATTCTACTTTGGCATTCAGGCCTTTCTCCTTGCAAGCTTCGATGATGGCATTTTCAGCTTCTTCCCAAACCTCGTCCGAACCGATATACTTCTCACGGTTGTTCGGGTCGCGCAAAGAAATCTGCGCCTCGAATGTATCGAAATTCAATGCACCGAAAATAATCTGGATAATCTCCATCACGCGGATGAACTCATCTTTCACCTGATCCGGACGACAGAAGATATGGGCATCGTCTTGCGTAAACGAACGTACACGTGTCAGTCCGTGCAACTCTCCGCTCTGTTCATAACGGTACACCGTTCCGAATTCGGCGATTCGCAAGGGCAGGTCTTTATATGAACGCGGCTTCCAGGCATAAATCTCACAATGATGCGGACAGTTCATCGGCTTCAACATATACTCCTCGTCGGCCTCCGGCGTATGAATCGGTTGGAAAGAATCTTTCCCGTAGTGAGCATAATGTCCGGATGTCACATAAAGGTTCTTACCGCCGATATGAGGCGTCATCACCTGCTGGTAACCGTAACGCTTTTGAATTTTTTTCAGGAAATCTTCCAGACGCAAGCGCAAAGCCGTACCTTTCGGCAACCACATCGGCAATCCTTTCCCGACACGTTCGGAGAACATGAAAAGTTCCATTTCCTTTCCTATCTTACGATGGTCGCGCTTCTTGGCTTCTTCCAACAACGTCAAATACTCGTCCAGCATCTTCTTTTTCGGGAAAGAAATGGCATATACGCGAGTCATCTGCGGACGCTTCTCGTCTCCGCGCCAATACGCTGACGATACAGCCGTCACTTTCACGGCTTTGATAACACCCGTATTCATCAAGTGCGGACCGCGGCACAAGTCTGTGAAAGCTCCTTGGGTGTAAGTAGAGATATGCCCGTCTTCCAAGTCTTCTATCAATTCGTTCTTGTACGTCTGACCGCGCTCACCGAAAAACTTCAAGGCGTCGGCTTTGGAGATTTCAGCCCGCACGACCGGTTCTTTACGCTGTGCCAACTCCAACATCTTCTTTTCAATACCGGCAAAGTCACTTTCACGGATAACCGTGCCCGCAGGAGGCATCACATCGTAATAAAAACCGTTTTCTATGGCCGGACCGATACCGAACTGCATACCCGGATAAAGTTCCTGCATAGCCTCAGCCATCAAGTGAGCGGAAGTATGCCAGAAAGCATGCTTTCCTTCCGCATCCTCCCACTTGTAAAGCACCACGGAAGCATCCTCGTTAATCGGACGATTCAGCTCGACAATCTCACCATTCACCCCGCAAGCCAGCACATCCTGTGCCAGTCTGGAAGAAATACTCTCAGCAATTTGTAAACCTGTCACACCGGCCTCGTATTCACGCACAGAGCCGTCAGGAAAAGTTATCTTTATCATAATTATACGTATTGTCCGTTTTCAAAGTTGCAAAAATAGTTATTTTTCATGAGACAGTGGCACAATCCATCAAAAAAAGTGGCTGTTTTTTAGCTTATTCCACCTCGGTAGCAGCCTTGTCCCTATACCTCTTAATCAAATTATAAGCCTTATATAAGCCCATCTCGCCTGCCCGACTTAAATCGGGAATACCGGAAGCGTAGTCGCCCGAAAGGATATAAGCCACCCCTCGGTTGTAGTAGGCTTCGGCATAATCCACATGAAGCTTAATGGCCTGTGTATAGGCCTTAATGGCTTCCGGCCATAACTTCAACTGCATGTATATATTACCTTTATTATAATAGCAACCGGCAAAATCAGGCTCCCGGGCCAATATCCGGTCGCAATCGTCTAATGCAGCCTGATATTCGGAACGGGAAGCGTCGAACGTCCATTTTACCTCTCCCGCAGAAGGAACCTCTGACTTTTCCGCCATCCGAACCTCCTGATTTTTCATTCTAATCTGTACCCTCATATAATAAGCCAACAAGTAAGAACTATCCAGTTCAATGGCACGGTCGGCATCGGCCAATGCTTTCTCGAAGTCTTGCACAAGATATTCATCTATGGAACGGGCCAAATATAATAATGTATTGTCCGGCTGCCGGGCAATCTTGTCGGAAAGGGCCTGAATGGAGGAAAAATGTTTTTGTATACGGGCTTCATCCAGTGACACTTCGTCGTGAGTCAATACCAGACGTGCCGGCAAGACCCCCAAACGATTCAGACGTTCGAGTTCCTTATTGTACATCTTGCGTTGAAAATCGCTCTGCCCCGTATAATAGGTCAGAACCAAAGCCGGTTCCGGAGTCAATTCCGTCCTGCGGTTCTGCACTTTGCCGCGATATTCACTTTCATACGTCGGCGATTCATCTTCCGAGGTATCAGCCTCCACCAGTTTGTTATAATCTTCCATCGTACGGTCGCTCACCTTTCGGGTCCGCTTCGTATTCTGCGGTTTCTTTCCGCCGTAACGTTGGTCCATCTGGGCTTTCAATACCTTGAATTCATCCAACTCGGCTCCTTTGGTATCGCCCATCTTCCGGCGCACCTCAGCCCGGAACTGATAACCGGTCCAGAAATTAGGAAACTCTTTGATGACGGCATTTATATCCCGGATAGCTCCCCGGTAATCTCCCGTATTGTTCAACATCAACGCACGGTTGAACAAGGCAATCATATTATCCGGTTCCAACTTCAACACGAAGTTGAAGTCCTCGATGGCACGGTTGTCGTCGCCCACCTGAGCCCGAAGCAGACCGCGGTTGAAATGACCGATATAATTGGCGGAGTCCATTTCCAGTGCCGTATCATAGTCCGTCATCGCCCCACGTAAATTACGCTGATGATAACGCGCCAATGCACGGTTGATATAATGTCCGGCCTCACGAGGCATCTGCTGTATGGTCTTATCCAAAGCCTCTTCGGCCAACTTATATTCCTCCCGCCCGGCATAGACCGCCGCACGCATGCTCCAAGCCTGTCCCTCGTATGGATTGATTTCCAATGCCCGGTCTATACTCGCCATGGCTGCGGCTGTATCTTTTTGGGCAAAATAAGCCTGTGCCTTTAAAGTATATAGGGGGGCCTTTTGCGGCCAGTAGCCCAACATGCGGTCTATACATTCCACCGCCTTGTCGTACTCCTTGAGTTGCAAATAACATAAGGTCATATTATGCCATCCGCTCTCGTCCTTGGGTTCGATTTCAAGCAACTTCACGTAATCCGAAACGGCTTCTTCATAACGTTTCAGATTGATACGGCACAACCCTCGCAAACGATAATTATCGGGCAAAAAAGGATTGCGGTCTATAGCAGCCCCGCAATCCTCCTCAGCCCCGGTATAATCCTCTAAATAAAATTTGGCCAATCCACGGTAAAAATACGGCTCTGACAAATAAGGCTTGGCCGAAATCACCATATTGAAGCGGCGTATGGAAAGTACATAATCCTCATAGTAGAGCGCATTACGCCCCATCAGCATCATCCGGTCGGTATTAATCTGTGCCATGGCCGACACGGAAAAAAGCCAAAAGAAAAGAAGATATACTTTCCGGCTCCCCTTCATTACTTTTTCGTCTTGACCTTATAAGCACAACGGAAATTTCCTTTCAGCAAATTTCCCAGTTTTCCTTTCACCATCTGTTTGCGCAGCATGGACAAATGGTCCACGAACATTTTCCCGTCAAGATGGTCGAACTCATGTTGCATGACACGGGCCAAATATCCTTCCACCCATTCGTCATGGGGTTGGAAATCCTCGTCCAAATAACTCACACGAATGCGTGTGGGACGACGCACAGGCTCGTGGATGCCCGGCAAACTCAAACACCCTTCTTCCATTGAATCCGTTTCCGTGTCATCGTACTCCAAAATATGAGGATTGATAAACGCATGTACAAATCCCTTATATTCGGGCAGGTCATCGGAAATCAAATCCAAATTAATCACCACCAGACGAATGGACAAGCCGATTTGGGGAGCTGCCAGCCCAATTCCCTCAGACCGCTCCAAAGTTTCGTACATATTGTCTATCAAAGTTTTCAACTCCGGATAGTCCGGTGTAATATCTTCGGCCACCTTTCTCAACACGGGCTGACCAAAAGTATAAATTGGTAATACCATATTATTTTATATATTATTTTTTTTCAGCATCATACGGGATTCCATCCAACCTTGCAGGATAATCGTCGCACTGATTTCATCCACCAAGGCTTTGTTTTGCCGGGCTTTCTTCCTTAAACCTCCCTGCAACATAGCCTGATGAGCCAACACGGAAGTATAACGTTCATCGAAAAATTCAACCGGAATCTCCGGCAGGTGTTCATGCAAACGTCGCACAAAAGAATTTATCCTGCCCATATTTTCAGAATCTTCCCCATTGGCTTGTTTCGGCTGTCCCACCACAATCCGCTCCACATGTTCCTGACGGACATAAGACACAATAAAATCCATGACAGACGACGTAGAAACCGTGGTCAACCCGTTTGCAATCAACTGCAACGGATCCGTCACTGCGACTCCCGTGCGTTTTTTCCCGTAATCAATAGCTAAAACCCTTCCCATATAGGTTGCAAAATTAATGAAAACAGACGAAACAAACGTCGGTATAAAAACAAATAATTCTTAATAATCAAAACAGACTTCTCTATACGACACACGGGAGCAAATGAAAATTCGCTCCCGTGTGTCGTATAAACTATATATTATTCTAAATCTATCATTTAGACAAAAGCAGCCATGCGTCGGGATAAGTGCCGCGCAACGTATTACGCGACTGCACGGCAGCAGCCTTGTCATCGTAAGTAGAAGCCACCACACGATACATGTTCTTTGCTTCGTTGTATGCAATCTGCGCATTATAACCCGCATTCGACAATGTCTTCTGCAACCCCTCGGCATTAGCTTTCAAACTGAAACTTCCGCAAACCACGCTATAAGCTTTCAAACCGCTTCCGGAAACCACTGTCACATTCTCACTCTGCACACGAACCGTATTCACGTCTGCGTTAGTGGCCGTGGAGGTTGTTGTCGAGGGAGTAACAGGCGTCACTTCCACCTGAGTGGTCGTCTGCGTCTGAGTCGGCTCCTGTTCCGTAGCCACAACCTGCTGCTGCTTTGCCTTTTCATACGCCTTTTTGTACGCGCTCTCGGAAGACTTACAAGAGGTCATTGCAAAAACCGCACTCAACCCAAGTCCCATCACAAAAAACTTTTTCATACTTCTTCTACTTATTTTTTTAATTAAATGATTCTCTTAAACCACACAGTAGATGTTACCGGTATTTTCATGGCAAATAACATCCACATCGAAAGACAAAGGTACACATTATTTATATATGGTAAAAGGCCCGGCACAAAAAAAAGGTTAAATCAACAATGCAAAAAAAATAATCAAAAAAAAGTGATAAATATGAGGATTATATCAAGAGAATTTATAACTTTGTAAATGTAATCAACTCAAATAAAATAGAAATAATATGAAAGCATTAAGTTTTTTAGCAGCATTCATTGGCGGCGCAGCCGTAGGTGCAGCAGTAGGAATTTTGTTTGCTCCGGAAAAAGGAACTGAAACTCGTGATAAAATAGCAGAAGCATTGCGTAAACGCGGCATCAAGCTCAATCGTAAAGAGATGGATTCTCTCGTAGACGAAATTGCAGATGAAATCAAATCCGCTGAAGAAGTGTAAATGACATTTTATGTTTTCTAATAGTAAAAACATAGAAAGTATAGGCAAACTCTTGCTGGAATTTAAGAAATATCTTGAGCTCCAGAAAGAGTTTGTCAAATTGGATGCCACAGAAAAAATGACGGTCATCCTTTCGGCCATTTTGATTGTAACCGTCTTGCTATTATTAGGTTCTATCGTTTTACTCTTCCTCACCTTCGCATTAGCCTATTATTTAGGAGATGTATTAGGAAGCCTTTCACTCGGATTCGGCCTCATTTCTGCTTTCATCCTGTTACTGACCGTCATATTCTATTTAAACCGAAACCGCATGGTCATTCAGCCCATGGCACGTTTCATGACCAAACTAATCCTTACCAAAGAAGATGGCAGCAAATAAGATTCCTTCTCATCAAACCGAAGATGTTTTACAAGAAATCCGTACTCGTAAGGCTGAAGTAAAAAGCCAGATAAAAGAAAGTGCGGACTTCATTAAAACAACTACCCATAAACTATTCACTCCTCCCCCACAAGCCACATCCAAATTAGGCTCATTCATGAATATGGTAGACCAAGGATTAGCCGTATATGATGGTGTGATGATGGGAATGAGAGTAGCACGTAACATACGCCGGATTTTTGGAAAACGGAGATAACCGTTTGCCCCAAAAGCCGTTTCATAAAATAGCCGGTAAAAAACACTGTTGCCCGTACAGGTATGACCCACCTCCTACACTGGGATTTTGTAAAAAGACCCTTCATCTTTCAGTTCGATCACTAAAGCATTCATTATGTTAAGATTACAGGCTGAAAGATACTTCAGCCATCTTTCAGCCATGCTTCATTTCAATCTGCTGAGAACGAAAAATCGTTCGACTGAGATTGAAAAATCGTTTGGCTGAGAACTTTTTATCGTTTTCCGCCATGAAAGGAAGCTGAAAGGTGACCTTACTGCCTTTCATTCCGTAGTACGTTATGTGACAACTACTTACCGTATCACCTGAAAGATGAAGGGCATTTTGCAAAACTCATTGGGGGAAGCATAAGAGGAATAAAATTTTTCCGGAAGGAACTGCATGGAATTAAGAATTATCGTGTAACTTTGCGTTGTTTTTAAACTCTACAAACAAAGATTACAATTATGATGAACGAATGGTTTGAATGCAAGGTAAGATACGAAAAAACATTAGAAAACGGCTTGGTCAAGAAAGTCACGGAGCCCTATCTGGTAGATGCCCTGAGCTTCACTGAAGCCGAAAGACGTTTTATAGAAGAAATAGAACCGTTCATGTCCGGCGAATTTCAAGTGACAGACATCAAACGGGCCAAATACGCCGAATTGTTCGAAACGGACGAAGATGCGGCCGACCGTTGGTTCAAAGCCAAAGTGGCTTTCATCACCCTTGATGAAAAAAGCGGAGCGGAAAAGAAAAGCAACCAAAACATGCTGATACAAGCTTCGGATCTGCGCGATGCCGTAAAACGCCTTGACAAAGGAATGGAAGGCACCATGGCCGACTACGAAATCGCCTCTATTGCAGAAACGCCTATTATGGACGTGTTCCATTACAAAGCCGAAGCGGACGAGAAACCGGAATTCCCCGAAGCATAATCCCGTTTCATTGAAACCATAACGCCATGTCACAGATTCAGGACGAAATAAAACGTATCACGGCCTCGCTTCCCTGCGGTGTCCGGTTGGTGGCCGTGTCCAAATACCATCCCGAAAGCCACATCGAGGAGGCATACGCTGCCGGACAACGCGTCTTCGGCGAAAGCCATGTACAAGAGCTTCGCCGTAAATACGATAACCTCCCCAAAGACATCGAGTGGCACTTTATCGGACACTTGCAAACCAATAAAGTGAAGTATATCGCTCCATACGTAGCCATGATACATGCAGTAGATTCCATGAAACTACTTCTTGAGATAGATAAACAAGGAGAAAAGTCCGGACGGGTGATACCCTGTCTGCTTCAACTTCACGTAGCCAAGGAAGAAACCAAATTCGGTTTCACACCGGACGAATGCTGCAAGTTAGTAGCGGATGGAGAATGGAAAAAGCTGGCACACGTCCGAATTTACGGCTTGATGTGCATGGCTTCCAATACGGACGATATGGCACAAGTGCGGTCTGAATTCCATCTGGCTTATGCACTGTTCAAGGAACTGAAAACCGGAACCTTTGCAAATGCTCCCTATTTCAAAGAATGTTCATGGGGCATGAGCCATGATTATCCTATTGCAATAGAGGAAGGTAGTACGCTTATCCGCGTGGGAAGTAAAATATTTGGTGAAAGAGTGTATTAAAAGCATATTATTCTTGCTTTAATCGTTTTTTCTCCTTAGTTTTGCACAAAATAAAAAGAATTGTGCAATGGAAAAACTTAGTTTTAACGAACAAATAGAACAAAGCATCAAGGACAACTGGGATCTTGATGCTTTGTCTGATTATAAAGGAGAAACCTTTCAATATAAAGATATAGCCCGAATCATAGAGAAACTTCACATTATCTTTGAATACAGCAACGTAAAACCGGGAGACAAGATAGCCCTTTGCGGACGGAACAGTGCCCATTGGGGAGCCGTATTTTTTGCGACGCTGACATACGGGGCTGTGGCCGTGCCTATCTTACACGAGTTCAAAGCCGATCAGGTTCATAACATTGTGAACCACAGTGAAGCCAAACTACTTTTCGTAGGTGATCAGGTCTGGAAGAATCTCGATGCCAATGAAATGCCTAATCTGGAAGGGATCATCAACATTGCAGATTATTCACTCCTTGTAGGTCGCACGCAGAAAGTCGCGTATGCACGAGAACATCTGAACCAGTTGTTCGGCGAACGTTACCCCATGAACTTCCGCAAACACCATATATCATATTATAAAGGAGCACCGGAAGAACTGGCTGTCATCAACTATACTTCAGGCACGACAAGCCGTTCGAAAGGCGTAATGATTCCCTATCGCGCCCTTTGGTCCAATCTGGAATTTGCCAAGGAAGTATTAAGTCCGCACATGAAAATCGGAGACAACGTGATTTCCATGTTGCCCATGGCTCACATGTACGGGATGGCTTTTGAATTTATCTTTGAGTTTTGCACGGGATGCCACATCTACTTCCTGACCAAGAACCCGTCCCCCAATGTTCTTTTTGCGGCATTTGCCGAGTTGAAGCCGCGCATCATCATCGCCGTCCCCTTAATCATAGAAAAGATTATCCGCAAGGCGGTTCTTCCTAAAATTCAGGGTACGACCGTAAAGATGCTATTGAAAGTCCCATTAGTCCGTCAAAAAATCAAAGACAAAATCTGCGAACAGCTCAAAACGGCGTTCGGAGGAAATTTCTATGAAATCATCATAGGCGGGGCAGCTTTCAATCATGAAATAGAAATGCTGCTTCACGACATCGGTTTCAATTACACTGTAGGTTACGGCACCACGGAGTGCGCCCCGATTATCTCATACGCAGACTGGAATATTTTCGCACCCGGTTCTTGCGGCAAGGCGGCTCCACGTATGGAAATCAAGATTGACAGCAATGACCCGCAACACACTGTAGGAGAAATCCTCACCCGAGGCGCCAATGTCATGTTGGGATACTATAAAAACGAAGAAGCAACCCAAGAAGCATTTCGAGACGGCTGGTATCGTACAGGCGACCTCGGTATCATGGACGAAAATGGCAACCTTTTCATCAAAGGCAGAAGCAAAAACATGCTTTTAGGTGCCAGCGGACAAAATATCTATCCGGAAGAAATTGAAGATTTGCTGAATAACCTGACTTTGGTCAACGAAAGCATCGTCATCCAAAAAGGAGAAAAACTTTACGGACTGGTGTACCCGGACTTTGAGGAAGCGCACAATCTGGGTTTACAAGACTCGGATTTGGCCAACGTCATGGAACAAAACCGGACTGAACTAAACAGTATGTTGCCCGGATATGCCCAGCTTTCCGGTATCAAAATCTTCCAAGAGGAATTCGAGAAAACCCCTAAGAAAAGCATCAAACGTTATTTGTACACGGATTGCCAGATATAGTCCCGGCATCCCCTATAAAGACGAAAATCACAAATCTACCCAAGAAAAAACATAAAAGCAAAGGACAATGAAAGATTTCAATTACTACGCCCCTACGCAGGTCGCTTTCGGAAGAAAAGCGGAACAGGCGACAGGCCGATTGGTAAAACAATACGGCGGAACAAAAGTATTGGTACATTACGGAGGCAAAAGCGCAGAACGTTCCGGACTGTTAGACGCAGTATGCCGTGCACTTGAAGCCGAACACCTCCCTTATGTGAAGTTGGGAGGAGTCGTGCCCAACCCACGTCTCTCTAAAGTACACGAGGGCATCGATTTATGCCGTGCCGAAGGTGTAGATTTCATCTTGGCTATCGGCGGCGGCAGCGTAATCGATTCCGCCAAAGCTATCTCCATGGGGGTAACCTACGAAGGAGACGTTTGGGATTTCTTCACCCATAAAGCCGAAGTGGACACTTGCCTCCCCTTGGGAGCCGTGCTCACCCTCCCGGCAGCAGGTAGCGAAATGAGCGATGCCACAGTCATTACCAACGAAGACGGCGACCTGAAAAAAGACTACGGCAGCGATAAGCTCCGCTGCAAGTTTGCCGTAATGAACCCGGAGCGCACCTTTACATTGCCTCCCTATCAAACGGCAGCCGGCGTAGTAGATATCATCATGCACACGTTGGAACGCTACTTCTCCCACGATGATGACATGACCGTAACCGACTCCATTGCCGAAAGCCTCATCCGCACCGTACAAGACAGCGCGTTCAAAGTACTGCAACAACCGGACAACTACCTGCATCGCGCCCAAATCATGTGGGCGAGCAGCCTTTCTCACAACGGTTTGACCGGTTGCGGTACCACTTCAGACTGGGCCACACACTTTCTGGAACACGAACTCAGCGGCATGTTCGACGTAACCCACGGTGCGGGCCTGGCCGCCGTATGGGGCAGTTGGGCACGTTACGTCTACCTTGAAAATCCCACCCGTTTCGCACAATTCGCCGTCAATGCCATGGGAGTACGAAACAACTTCAAGTCGGCAGAAGAAACAGCCTTGGCCGGTATCGAAGCATTGGAACGCTTCTTCCGGGCCATCGGCATGCCTACCAGCATACACGAACTCATCGGACGCGAAATCACAGACGAGGAAATTCGCGAAATGTCCCGTAAATGCAGTTATGACGGTACCCATTCTATCGGAGGCTTCAAAGTTTTGAACCGCGAGGACATGGAGCACATCTACCGTGCGGCACGTTAAACCTACGGGTATCCATACGGGGAACCCTCATGGAAACGAGACACAAAAAAAAGGGAAAGAGCGACACGCCTTTCCCTTTTTCTTAGGTTGCAGCCCCACTGCAAACCAGGACTTTCAGATTCCTGTACCGACTCTTCCAACCCTCATTTCTTCTTTCCTTTTAACGCAAACATTATGGGAGCAGTAACTTTCATAGATACCGGTTTGCCGTCCAACCGTGCAGGTTTCCACTTCGTCATGGCCATGATGACCCTCACGGCTTCCGCACTCAGGCGCACATCAGGACTTTTCACCACTTGCGGGCGCGTCACGTTCCCATCCTTATCCACCACGAAAGAAACCATCACCCTGCCTTCGACTTTCTCCTTGACACAGGCCTCAGGATAGTGGATATTAGACGACATATATTCCATCAGGGCGTTTATTCCTCCGGGATATTGCGGAGGAACATCAGCTTTCTCATACACCTTGTCGGCTGCATACATATCCGCCACAGACAAACCTTCCACACGCAGGAACATCGGCTTCATCACGCGAAGCACCTGCTGTTCCAAATCATCGTTTTCCACGCGCTTCCACACCTCGGTAGCCACACCCCGTCCGTTGAACCACGACATCTCAAACGTGTCGTCCGATAACCATTTCACCTTGTTGCGCCCACCGCGCTCCTTGATGATGCTGTCACCCTCCGACGTGAAAGTCCCGGCATGTCCCTTAAAATATACACGGTCTTCCCCGGTTCGATTCGGGGTAAAGCCCAAGAAATAACCGTCACCATACCATTTATAGCTCTTCAACTTGGGTGGTATCAGTTCACCCGTCAACGGTTGCCGCAAGCCTTGCACTTCCCACATGCCGGTGTAACGTCCGTCTGCCTCGTGGGCATCGCGCATCCCTTGGTGTATGGCGGCCAATCCCGAGGGCATGGGATACCGCTCCCACCCCTCTTCATAGTCCGTCTCCCCTACAAGGGAACGACCCGTCCATGAAAGTTCGAACATGTCTTCTGCCCGCGTCTTGATTTTCAATTTCCCGCCGCCTTCACGAATGGCTTTCTTCGACATATACTCAAACGTGGTGTATAACCCTTCGAAATCCACGTCCACATCGTTGGTGCCTACATACCGCACGGAAAGCGACACCATGTGGTCTTCTCCATAATACTTGTAATGCACGAACGGTTGGGAACCCTTATGGGAATCCCCTTTCTTCCGAATCCAAGTCTTTTTCCAAAATCCTTCCAAAGGATGTCCTGTTTCCGCCTCGTCAGCCGACATCGTTACTGCGGACACACTAAGCCCACTTTCAGCTCTCATGGTCGTAGTGACCAACAATCCGGCTACGCCGCACATACCGACCAAAACCAAGCGAACGCTTTTCTTTTTCATTAGGTTAACTCTACAATCCATAAATAAAAGATTTAATGTTTATAAAAACACCGAAAGTTAGCAAATATTATATTTACAAACAAGACTTACAGGCAAGAAATCATTATTATAATATATCAAGGTACACAAAAACGCCGGATATTCTCATCAAGAACATCCGGCGTTTCCATATATAAGGCCATCTCATTACCTTAACAAGTCCCTAAGACTCTGTGGACGGCTTTTCACTTCTCTCCTTTTTCGACTCTTCCAAATGAGCCGCACGCACGCGGCTTAATGTTTCAGGCGACATTTGCAAGTAAGAAGCCACATGGAGCATCGGCGCACGCAACAAAATCTCGGGTTTCGTATTCAAGAGACGAAGGTAACGTTCCGTAGCGTTCTCAAAGCGCTGGCTGTCAGCATAGACTTGGGAACTGATTAAGGCATGTTCCATAATCTTACGGAACAGCAGCTCAATCTCTTTATTCTCGTCTGCCAATTCCTGTAAGGCATCATACGGAATACCGTAAAGCCTGCTGTTTTCCAACGCCTCGACAATCAGCCGTGAAGGTTCCTGTTTCAAGAAACTTTCAATGCAAATCACGATTCGCCCTTCATAAGAAAAGTGTTCCGTTACATCACGCCCACCTTTATAATAATACTGTCTCACCATTCCGCGCTCTACGAAATACATGTGACGACACGTTTCTCCTTCAGGCAATACCACATCGCCTTTCGAATATTTGAAAGGTACGAGTATCTCAGACAATGCCTCGATGCCCGATGGAGACAAACGGCAATAAATACGGGCTATTTCACGGGCCACGTCGCGTCTTAAATCCATAGTCTATAAGGTTTTTATTAGGTTAATCCAACTTCAGCACAGCCAAGAAAGCTTTTTGCGGCACTTCCACATTACCAATCTGTTTCATCCGTTTCTTTCCTTTCTTCTGTTTCTCAAGCAATTTTCTTTTCCGGCTGATATCTCCTCCGTAACATTTCGCCGTCACGTCCTTACGTAACTGCTTCACCGTCTCGCGGGCGATGATCTTGGCACCGATGGCCGCCTGTATGGCAATATCGAACTGCTGGCGGGGCAACAACTCCTTCAGCTTCTCACACATCCGCCGCCCGAAGTCCACCGCATTGTCGATATGCGTCAAAGTAGATAACGCATCCACCGGTTCCCCGTTCAACAGGATGTCCAACTTCACCAGTTTAGACGGCCGGAAACCGTCCTGATGATAGTCGAAAGAGGCATACCCTTTTGATATGCTTTTGAGTTTATCATAAAAATCAATCACAATCTCACCCAAAGGCATGCTGTAATGGAGTTCCACACGGTTTCCGCTGATATACTCCTGTTTCAACAACTCCCCCCTTTTCCCCAGGCACAAGGTCATGATGGGACCGATGAAGTTGGTTGTCGTAATAATGGAAGCCTTGATGTACGGCTCCTCTATATGGTCGATCAGCGTCACTTCGGGCATACCGGCCGGGTTATGCACTTCTTTCACCCCGCCCTGCTTGTCATATACGAGATAAGACACGTTGGGTACGGTCGTAATCACATCCATATTGAACTCGCGATCCAAACGTTCCTGCACGATTTCCATGTGAAGCAAGCCGAGGAAACCGCAACGGAAACCGAAGCCCAACGCCACGGACGATTCCGGTTGGAAGGTCAACGACGCATCGTTCAACTGCAATTTTTCCAAAGAGGCCCGGAGATTTTCAAAATCCTCGGTCTCTATGGGATAAAGCCCGGCAAAAACCATAGGCTTGACTTCCTCGAAACCGGAAATGGCTTTATCGCACGGACGCTCCACGTGAGTAATCGTATCGCCGACTTTCACCTCCGTTGCCGTCTTAATACCGGAAACGATATACCCCACATCCCCGCAATGCAATTCCTTACGGGGGGACATTTCCATCTTCAGTACTCCAATCTCATCAGCCGTGTATTCCTTGCCCGTATTGATAAAAGCCACTTCGTCGCCCGACTTGATACTGCCGTTCACGATTTTGAAATAAGCGATAATCCCACGGAACGAGTTGAACACGGAATCGAATATCAATGCCTGCAAAGGAGCGTCCTCATCCCCTTCCGGATGGGGGATACGTTCCACCACAGCCTGTAATATTTCATCCACTCCCATTCCCGTACGTCCCGACGCACGGATAATCTCCTCACGTTTACATCCCAACAGGTCTATGATTTCATCCTCCACTTCTTCCGGCATGGCGTTCACCATGTCGCATTTGTTAATGACCGGGATGATTTCCAAGTCGTGCTCTATGGCCATATACAAATTGGAGATGGTCTGAGCCTGCACGCCTTGCGTGGCATCCACAATCAACAACGCCCCCTCGCAAGCCGCGATGGAACGCGAAACCTCGTATGAGAAATCCACATGTCCCGGCGTATCGATCAGATTCAACGCGTACTTCTCTCCTTTATGTATATATTCCATTTGGATGGCATGGCTTTTAATGGTAATGCCACGCTCCCGCTCCAGATCCATATCGTCGAGCATTTGCCCTTCGGTGACCTTTATCGTATTCGTATATTCAAGCAAACGGTCGGCCAAAGTAGACTTACCGTGATCTATATGTGCAATAATACAGAAATTCCTGATGTTCTTCATCTTCAATCAAAAAAATGCTATGCAAAGATAGTGCAAACCGGAAAAAATACAAAATCCAAAACCTTATTTTTATATAAAGCACTGCGAATCCGAAGAAATGTTTGTCTTTTGCTAAAAATGATAGCAAAAAGATTTTTTTTCTCGTTTTTATTGGCAGTTTGCTATTAAATGCTTAACTTTGGCAACTGAAAACCAAGAGAGAGATTTTTCTTATATATAATAAGGAGAAATAAGGTAGAAAAGATAAAGTTAACGAATAATATTAATTAAAAAAGGATTTATCACATGGATGCAAAAAAAGTTCTGGAAGACTTGAAACGTCGTTTCCCTAACGAACCTGAGTATCATCAGGCTGTAGAAGAAGTTCTCAGTACGATCGAAGAGGAGTACAACAAACACCCTGAGTTCGAAAAAGCCAATCTGATTGAACGTCTTTGTATTCCTGATCGCGTTTATCAATTCCGCGTCACTTGGATGGACGATAAAGGCCAGATTCAAACCAACATGGGTTACCGTGTACAGCATAACAACGTAATCGGTCCCTATAAAGGCGGTATCCGTTTCCACAGTTCCGTAAACCTCAGCATTTTGAAGTTCCTGGCTTTCGAGCAGACTTTCAAAAACTCTCTGACCACTCTTCCTATGGGCGGCGGCAAGGGCGGTTCCGATTTCTCTCCGCGCGGCAAGAGCAACGCCGAGGTGATGCGTTTCTGCCAAGCCTTCATGCTCGAACTCAATCGCCATATCGGTCCCGATACCGATGTGCCGGCCGGTGATATCGGCGTAGGCGGACGCGAAGTCGGTTACATGTTCGGCATGTATAAGAAACTGACCCATGAATTCAGCGGCGTATTCACCGGCAAGGGACTTGAGTTCGGCGGTTCGCTCATCCGTCCCGAAGCTACGGGGTACGGTAACGTGTACTTCCTCATGGAAATGCTGAAGACCAAAGGCACCGACCTTAAAGGCAAGACAGTCCTCATCTCCGGTTCCGGCAACGTGGCTCAGTACACGGCCGAAAAGGTACTTCAACTCGGCGGAAAGGTACTCACGATGTCCGACTCAGACGGTTACATCTACGATCCGGACGGAATCGACCGCGAAAAGCTCGACTACATCATGGAACTTAAGAACCTGTATCGCGGACGTATCCGTGAATATGCAGAGAAATACGGTTGCAAATACGTGGCAGGCGCACGGCCTTGGGGCGAAAAGGCAGACATCGCACTGCCGTCGGCCACTCAGAACGAAATCAACGGTGACCAGGCTCGCCAGTTGGTAGCCAACGGCGTAATGGCCGTGAGCGAAGGCGCCAACATGCCTTCTACTCCGGAAGCCATCCGCGTATTCCAGGAAGCCAAGATTCTGTACGCACCGGGCAAGGCAGCCAACGCTGGCGGCGTATCGGTTTCAGGTCTCGAAATGAGCCAGAACTCAGAACGTCTGTCTTGGACATCGGAAGAGGTAGATGCCCGTCTGCACGCCATCATGGAGAACATTCATCAGAATTGCGTGAAGTACGGAACGGAAGCCGACGGTTACGTCAACTACGTGAAGGGTGCCAACATCGCCGGTTTCATGAAGGTAGCCAAGGCTATGATGGCTCAAGGTATCGTATAAGATTTAATCATAGAATCCATAAAGGGACGGAGGAATGTCTGCATTCTCTCCGTCTTTTTTCTTTGCCCGTTTTCTTACCGGCCGATGCCCCGAAACCGGACGATTACCCATTCGGATGTCACAGTGCCGTTCCTCGTCCGGGCACAAAGAAGCCCGTCATGTCTGCCCCCTCCAGATTCAGAAGCCGGACTTTACGCTCAAGCCCTCCGGCATACCCTGTCAAACTTCCGTGACTGCCCACTACGCGATGGCAAGGTATAATGACAGACACCGGATTATGCGCCACGGCTCCTCCTACAGCCTGCGCCGACATGCTCCGTATTCCACGCTTCCGGGCTATTTCCAAAGCCAAGTCGCGATAAGTGACCGTTTCTCCGTAAGGAATCTTTTGCAACATCTCCCACACAGCCAACCGGAACGGCGAGCCTTGCAAATGTATCAGAGGCATGAAACCCGGCTTCCGACCGTTGAAATAACCGTCAAGCCACGTCCGGGTTTCTTCAAACACCGGCAATGATTTCTCCTCATGGGCAACCGCCAAAGCGGCAGCATAGTATTTCTGTCCCTCGAACCAGGCACCCGTCAATGCCTCCCCGTCGGAAGCCAACAGCATTTCCCCTAAAGGCGACAAGTATTTACATGTGTATTGCATCGTCATGATTAACTTATAAAATTCGTTTTTTCTCTTTCATATCAGGCAGAAAACCCGCGATGATGCCCAGCAAAGGCAACCAAGCACTCACCCGGAAAATGAAATCTATACTGGTCCTATCGGCCAACCAACCGAAAAAGGCCGAACCGATTCCGCCCAACCCGAACATCAAGCCAAAGAAAATGCCCGAAATCATCCCCACTTTCCCCGGCATCAAATCCGTGGCATAAACCAGAATGGCCGAGAAAGCCGAAGCGATGACCAACCCGGTTATCACCGCTACCGTAATGGTCCAGAACAAACCGACGTAAGGCAAAACGAGCGCAAAGGGAGCCGCACCGAGAATGGAGCCCCATATCACATACTTACGCCCGAAACGGTCGCCCAACACTCCACCGAACAAAGTCCCGACAGCCAATGCCGCCAGAAAGGCGAACAAACAGACTTGGGAATGCTGTACGGACATACCGAACTTGTCCATCAAGAAGAACGTGAAATAGCTCGTCATGCAAGAGATATAAAAGTATTTCGAGAATATCAGCACGACAAGAATCAAAAGCGACGTCCGGACCCGGCTTTTCGACAGCCTGCCTGCCGCCACAGAAACAGCATGACGCTGCCTTGTGACGGTGGCCAGCTTCATGCCATACCATCGCCCCACCCTTGCCAATATCAAAGAAGCCAGCACTGCCGCCATGGCAAAACAACTGATAGCAGGCTGTCCGAAAGGTATGATAATCAAGGCTGCCAACAAAGGTCCGATAGCACTGCCGCCATTTCCTCCCACTTGGAAAATAGACTGTGCCAGACTCTTTTTACCACCCGAAGCCAACTGCGCCACACGCGACGCCTCCGGATGAAAAACGGACGAGCCCCATCCGATGATACTCACGGCCAGAAGTATCAACATAAAATTATAAGCAAAAGAAAGCAACAACAATCCGGCCAACGTGAAACACATGCCCAACGAGAGCGCATAAGGACGGGGATGACGGTCGGCATAACGCCCCACAAAAGGTTGCAGGATGGAGGAAGTCAACTGGAACACCAGCGTAATGACACCAATCTGCGCAAAGGAAAACCCGAACTTATCCTTTATCATCGGATAAATGGCCGGAATGACCGACTGTATCATGTCGTTCAACAAATGGGCAAAACTGATGGTGAACAAAATGGCATAAGCCGTGCCCTCCGTCACGTCGGGCTGCCCTTTGATACGGGCGCATAAGGTTCTTATCGTCATATCGTACTTTTTCATATATACAGACAATCCGAACAAGCAAAATCGTTCGCCTGAGAAATGAAAATCAATCTCAGGCAAACGATTTCTCATTCTCCTGCAAACGATTTTTCATTCTGCGGAGAAAAACAAGAGGCTCTCAGCATTGTCTCAAACATCTATCAACCAATCATTTACAAAATTCGTCTTCTTATTCTACCAATAAGCCATAAATCCTTACTATTCCACTCCGGGAAGCATGACCACTCCTTCTTTTTTCATCCCGTCCACCTTGATGACCACGGGAGAGGAAAAGCGCACGTGACGCACGTGGGCCGTTTCTTCCACGGCCGGTTGGCTGTTCAGGAAAACCTGGTTGTATACCCCGTCGCCCAAAAAGTCATTCACCGTAAAATATCCCACGCCGAAACTGGTCAGGTTTTGGAAGAAGTGTGTGCCTTGGCTGGGGTCTACACGGTAATTCGTCAACCCGGACTCCACAATGACACGGGCGGCTGAAATGTTGGGCCATTTCACCGGAACGCCTAACCAAGGGTCGCTACTGCCCCACCGTCCCGGGCCGACCAATACATAGTTGCGCCCCTCCTCCAGGAAGCGGCGGTTGATACGATCTATCTCGTCGGCTATGGCCGGATTGTTGTAGGCGGAATAATCGTCGGTCTTCACATAGACCACATCGTACACTTCATTGCTCACCCCTTGGCCGATGGCGTTATGCGAACGTATCAGCGTCTTCTCATCGGGAATCTCCGTCAAGTCTTCGTCGAGCATCATCTTATTGTCCACCATCGGACGTATCTGCAACAAATAGAACACCCCAGTACGGTCGGGATTCAGTTTCACGGCAAATTCTATCTCCACCTCGCGACGCATGCTCTCACGCCCAAGTTTCAGAATCAGCCGCAAAAGCTCCGGAAGGGGAAACACCCCCTGTTGCAACACGCCGCAGAAGGTGACGAGTTTACGTCCTCCGTCGTAAATACCGTCGCGAATCACCATGTCATAGGGGTCGTACGTGGAAGCAATGAATTGCAGCGAACCGTCCTGTTCGGCTTCCTTGACCGGAAGCTTCAACAGGTTGAAACCGTCGTCCACCCTGAAATCCTCCTCCACGGCTTTCATTTCGAGGGCATAAAACCGCGTCTGCGTCTCGCGCAAGGCTATTTCCATCTCGCTCGTCTGCAGCACCTTGTCGGGATGAGCCGGACAAACCCGCAGGTTCATACCGCCATCCACGATGTACTTCCCGAGCCCGAGCGCCAGATTTACCGTGCCGTCTTCGGCTTGCTCGTCCCCTATGGGGTAGTAGTTCACCGAGCGGGCCACACCGGAGATGTTCGGATAAAAACGGTCGCCGTAACGGTTTCCGGCCACCTCCTGAAGAATCACCGCCATTTTTTCCTGGTCGATGACGTTGCTCGTAGCCGTCATATACGCCTTGCTATCGCGGTAGAACACCGAAGCATATACCCCCTTGATGGCATCGCGCAACATCTTCAGCCGCACGTCGCGACTCTCCACGTAAGGTATCATATAGGTGGAGTATATCCCGGCAAAAGGCTGGTAATGTGCATCTTCGAGCAAGGAAGAGGAGCGGATGGCAATGGGCTGGCGCACGACATCAAGATAGGCCTCCAAGTCGCCGATCAGGCGTTCGGGCAGCCGGGCTTGCAAGAATGCACGGAGAATCTCTTCGTCGGGAATGTCCGAAAGCGCAATCTGGTAAAGTTCGTTCGTATCCATGAACTCGTCGAAGATGTCCGTACAGAGCACCACCGTTTTGGGTATCATGACATCTGCATTGTCGAACGCGTTCAATTCGGGATGCTGCTTGATGATATGATCCAGGAAGGCCAGGCCACGCCCTTTTCCGCCCAACGAGCCTTCACCGATACGTGCGAAATTGCTGAAACGGTCGAAACGGTCGCGGTGGAACACGGCCACTACGCCTTGGTTCTTCATCCGGCGGTAGCTCACAATCGCGTCGTATATGATTTGACGGTGGGCATCCACGTCTTGCAGCGAATCCCACGTGATGTGCTTCAGGAACTCGGATATGGGGAACAATGCCCGCGAGCATAACCAACGCGACACGTTATTGCGCGTAATATGGTAAAGGAGCGATTCCTTGGGCAAGGTGAAAATGTTGTTCTGAAGGTCTTTCAGGTTTTTGATGCGCGCTACTTCTTCCATTGTGTTCGGGTCGAGAAAGACGAAATCACCGAACCCGAAATGACGGCGTACCAAACGACGGAGGTCCACCCCTATCTTCTTGGAATTCTTGTCGATGAAATGCGCCCCGCATTTCTCGGCCCAGCCGCTTTTGTCGGCCTCCGTAGACTCCATAATCAGCGGCACGAACTCGTCTTCGGCACGGATGGCCGACAATAGCTTGTACCCGGCCATCTCGTCCGTCTTCCCGTCACGGGGAAAACGGCAGTCGCTGATGACCCCCAGCGTGTTCTCCTTATGACGGGTGTACAAGTCCCAGGCCTCTTCATACGTACGGGCCAGCACGATTTTCGGCCGCCCCCTCATCCGCAAGGTCTCGAGCTGGGCGTTCAATGCCTCGGTGGAGAACTCCAGACTTTGCTGGAGTACGAACCGATAGAGGTTGGGCAGGATGGAGGAATAGAAACGGATGGAGTCTTCTACCAGCAGTATCATCTGCACCCCGGCTGCCACGTCGTTCTCCAGGTTCATTTTGTCTTCTATCAGTTTGATGATAGAGAGTAACAAGTCTGTATTGCCCAACCAGCAAAACACATAATCGAAGATGGAAAAATCCATGTTCTGCATGCTTTTCCTTATACCGTGACTGAACGGAGTCAGCACGACGATAGGTACCGTGGGATTGTCCGTCTTGATGCCCCGCGCGATGTCGAACACGTCGTTATTGTCCGTACCGGGCATACAGATAATCAAATCAAAACTGGTCTTTCCCAGCTCTTCTTCCGCTTCCTCCTGCGAAGCGACTTGAAAAAAACGGGGCGGATAACGCAAACCCAATTTCACGTATTCATCGAAAATCTTTTCCTCCACCCGTCCGTCATCCTCCAACATGAAAGCGTCATACGGGTTGGCAATGAGTAGCACATTGAAAATGCGCCGCTTCATCAGGTCCACAAAAGCGGTATCCCGCAAGAGCGGGCATTCTTTATTTTTATCGTCTGTCATAATAGCTTGGTCTAATCTCTGATTGCGAAAACAAATAAACACAAAAATCCGCAGGCATGCAAAAAATGCGGCACAAAAAAGCGGTACCGGAAATGATTCTTTCCGGCACCGCTCCCCTTTCTACCTCATGACAAAACTACCTATACCACTCCTTGAGCCATCATGGCCTTGGCCACTTTCATGAATCCGGCCACATTGGCTCCTTTCACATAATTGACATAACCGTCCGGCTCAGTACCGTATTTCACACACTGCTCATGAATACCGTGCATAATAGCATGAAGCTTACGGTCCACCTCTTCTGCCGACCAACTGAGGTGCATGGCATTCTGGCTCATCTCCAATCCGGACGTGGCTACACCGCCGGCGTTGACAGCCTTGCCCGGAGCGTAGAGCATCTTATGGGCAATAAACGCGTCGATAGCCTCGGGCGTACATCCCATATTGGAGATTTCACCCACGCATATCACTCCGTTTTCGATAAGATGCCGGGCATCTTCTCCGTTCAGCTCGTTTTGCGTAGCGCACGGCAAAGCGATATCGCACTTCACTTCCCACGGACGGCGGCCTGCCACGAACTTAGCCCCCACGAAGCGTTCCGCATACGGGCTGCAAATATCGTTCCCGCTCGCGCGAAGTTCCAACATGTAAGCAATCTTTTCTTCATCGAGCCCGTCTTCGTCATAAATGTATCCGTCGGGACCGGAAATAGTCACCACCTTGGCGCCCATCTGTGTGGCCTTTTGGGCAGCGCCCCAGGCTACATTGCCGAATCCGCTGATGGCCACGCGCTTGCCCCGGATGTCGATACCTTTGTCGGCCAACATTTCACGCACAAAATAGAGCCCGCCATAGCCGGTGGCCTCGGGGCGCACCAACGAACCGCCGAATTCAAGCCCTTTTCCGGTGAGCACACCGCTCCAATCCCGCGTAAGTTTCTTATACTGCCCGAAAAGGTAGCCCACTTCTCTCGCCCCCACACCGATATCACCGGCCGGAATGTCGATTTCCGGACCGATATAGCGATAAAGCTCGTTCATGAAAGCCTGACAGAAACGCATGATTTCGGCATCGCTCTTGCCTCGTGGCGAAAAATCGGAACCTCCCTTACCTCCTCCCATGGGCAGTGTGGTCAACGCATTTTTGAACGTCTGCTCAAAACCGAGGAACTTCAATATGGAAAGATTTACGGAAGCATGGAAACGCAATCCGCCCTTATACGGGCCGATGGCACTGTTGAACTGTACCCGGTAACCCAAGTTGACCTGAACCTCTCCCTTGTCGTCCACCCAAGGAACTCTGAACACAATGATGCGTTCCGGCTCCACCAGTCGCTCGATTAATTTGGCACGTTCAAATTCAGGATGGCGATTATACACGTCTTCTATGGAGATAAGCACTTCATGAACTGCTTGCAAATACTCCTTTTCACCAGGATGCTTGGCCTCAAGCTGAGCCATTATTTTCTGAATATCCATAGCCTACAATTTTAAGGACATCTAACATTATGTTGACTAACACTGGGGCAAATCTACAAAAACGAGTCAACAAAAGCAAGAAATAAAGGATTAAATATCCTATACAGATACCAAAATGTCAAAAACAGAAGTACCACAAAAAAAAGAAACATGTCTTAAGCGTTCTTTCCTTAGCCTATGACGAAGGATTCTGCGCTTACGACATGCTTTCTTGTCAGTCGATTAAAGTCCCCTTTATTACTTCAAAGAGAATACGGGTTCTTTTTCCGTGCCTGCAACAACCAATTTATCTTCACGAAGCAACCAGCCCAGTGCAAGATACAATTCTTTGTCTGTTTTCACTTTTGCTGCTTTCTTCAGATCTTTTGCACTCAACGGTGCACTCTCATTCAAGGCATTCCATACGAGGCCTGCCACTTCACCAGCATTTTCAAACATAATACTCAAATACTTTTAGTTAATAATCTCATCCTCTCAAAGGATATTCTTTCATAAATACATACAAAGGTAATATTTTATTTGTATGCTATATAAAAAAACTTAAAATAGTTGCAGGTTTATACACTATTTTAACGTAAAAAAGGTTTTTTAGGTGTACTATGTGGCAAAACATTGACATCAACGACCGATAGAGTCCAAATAATCAGCAAAAATGCGGGCTGCCGACTCTACCATCTTCGGACAAGGACGCTTGGCATAATAAGCCGCCGTACGGGCTTCTGCCTGGTTGCTGACCGGTGCATCCCGTTTCAACCCCAACAATTCCCCGCAGGTTATAGAACCGTTTTCGGCTTTGAACCTGGCGGCAAGCTCTTGCACAATGGCATAATTCCGCGATTTCGTCTCACGGTCTTTGCCTTCCATGGCTGCCACTTCCAATCCCGCCAACTGGAACATGCCGCAGGCCGCTCCGCAGGTGAGCCGCATACGGCCTATCCCTCCACCGAACGAAGCGGATATATGCAAAGCCTGTTCGTGCGTAAAGCCGTACAAATCTGCAAAAGCCGCCACAACGGACTGCGAACAATTATAACCTTCTTTGAAATATGCCACTGCACGGGCAATCCTTTCCTCTTTGTCTTTCATATCATTTCAATGGATTGATTTGCAAAATTACAAAGAATAAATTAATTTCGCGCGTAAAACTATCAGATATGAAAAAGATTAATACCACACTTTTATTGGGTGCGCTGTTGGGGTTCTGTGCCTGCCATTTTGAGAGTTTCGACGAACGTTGTGCCCGCGAAGCACGGGAATACACGGAAAAGCAATGCCCCCGGAGAATGGACCAGTACACCCTTATGGACAGCCTCACGTATGATGACCATTCGCGTACACTCAATTATTATTATACTTTGGAAGGAGTTTTGGACAACAACACGGTGATGAACGCTCAAGCCTGCGAATCCCTCAAGGATCTCTTGCGCAAAAACGTAGTCAACTCCGTGGATTTGAAGTCCTACAAAGAAAAAGGTATCAGCTTTTCCTATTACTATTATTCCAAGGCATCGGGAAAAGTGCGCTTTCAGGTACGGTTCACCCCGGAAGATTATGACAGCAACTATAGCCCGAACCGCTAACCTTTAAAAACAATGGGAGTCAGGCTAAACACCCGACTTACGCCACGACACGAATCCTCCCCGTCCCTACCTTATATTATATAGAGGTAAGGACGAGGAGGATTCTTTTATCATCTTGCCATCAAGACCGGGAAACAGCCTGCCGCAGAGCCAAAGATAATTGGTCCGGGCACGAAGTTGGCTTCATGCCGCAACGGATGCCGCTCAAACGGCTTACCACATCTGCCACATTCATCCCTTCGACCAACCGGGCAATGCCCTGAAGATTTCCGTGGCAACCGCCCAAAAAGCGCACGGACTTCACCACGTCACCGTCGACCTCCAGTTCTATCTGCCTGCAACAGGTACCCTCCGTCTGATAAACCGTTTTCATTTTATTCTCCTTCAGGCTTCATATTCGTGTAAACCGTCTGCACGTCGTCGAACTCTTCCAGTTTCTCTACCATCTTGTTCAACGTTTCACGCTCTTCGGCCGACACGTCCTTCAAATCGTTCGGGATATAAGTGAATTCACCGCCGACATCCTCGAAGCCCTGCTCTTCCAGATGCTTCTGGATGGCACCGTAGCTCTTCGGATCGCCGTAAATCGTAATCGTGCCTTCCTCTTCGTCCATGTCGTAATCCTCTTCCACCCCGAAATCTATCAGGTCGAGGATCAACTCATCCATGTCCACCGTAGCCGGCTTCTTGAAGGTGAATACACACTTATGGTCGAACAAGTAGGCCAAAGAACCCATCGTACCCAACGTCCCGGAGAACTTGTTGAACACCGAACGGACATCTGCCACCGTACGTGTCGGATTATCGGTCAAAGTATCCACGAATACGGCGATACCGTGGGGGCCGTATCCTTCGTAAGTCATGTTCTTATATTCGCTCTGATCCTTGCCCATCGCATTTTTGATGGCACGCTCGATGTTATCCTTCGGCATGTTCTCACGCTTGCAAGTCGCAATAATCGAACGCAACGTAGGATTGTTTTCGGGTTCCGGTCCGCCGGCCTTTACGGCTATGGCGATTTGTTTACCCAATTTTGTAAATGTCTTGGCCATGTGGCCCCATCTTTTCAGCTTTGCAGCCTTTCTATATTCAAACGCTCTTCCCATTGGAATTAAATTTTAAATATGATGATTTCTATCTATTTCTTTCTCATTTTATAGTTGAGCACCAAACCATATACGATAAGCACCACCGTAGGGACAATCAACGCACGCGTGTACCCCTGAAGGGTGATCTGCAACAACCAGCAAAACACCAGCACATAATATACGACCTTGGCTACGACTAATCCTTTCATATCGCGGGTTATCTCAGTTTCGCCCCCAACTTAGCCTGCAAGTTCGCAATCAGCTTATTCATAATCGCGTCTATTTGCTTGTCGTTCAAGGTCTTCGTTTCATCTTGCAGCACGAAGTTCACGGCGTAACTCTTCTTCCCGGCTTCCAGATTCTTCCCTTCGTAGACATCGAAGAGCGTCACTTCCTTCAGCAACTTCTTCTCTGTGGAATAAGCCACCTTTTCTATTTCGGCAAATTCCACGCCCTTATCCAACAAGAGAGCCAAATCGCGGCTTACGGCAGGGAACTTGCCGATCTCGGTATAACTGATCTTGTTGTTGCGGATGGCCTTCATCAGAAGTTTCCAGTTCAGGTCGGCATAATACACTTCGTGGTCCACGTCCATCATCTTCTGGATTTTCCGGCTCACGATACCCAACATGGCCAAGACCTTACCGCCACGGTTTTGAATCTCGATACCTTTTGAATAGATATCGTTACGGCTCGGCGCAAAAACCAATGCACCGAAATTCATACCCAGACGGGTCAGGATATTCAGCACGTAAGCTTTCAGTTCATAGAAAGAACTGTCTTCGTCGGGATGCGCCCACGAACCGCTCACCCGCTTGCCCGTCACCCACAGCCCGAGGTGATAGTCTTCCGAATAAGCGTCCAAAACGTGTTGGATGACCTCCGGGTCACGACTGCTGCTCACGCCGGGAACGATATCGGGACATTTATTCTCTTCGCGGAAATAGTAGCAATTTCCGAACTCGAAGAACTTCAAATCCGCGTTCTTGCGGTTGGCGTTGTGCGCAATACATTCCAATCCCCCGAACAGCAACGTCTGGCGCATCGCGTTCAGGTCGGAACTCAACGGATTCATCAGTTTCACCAAATGCGAGGCCGGATAGCTCTCCATCCCGTCATAATAGGCCGCACGCTGCAACGAATTGTTCAGGATTTCATTAAAACCGCATCCCACCAACTGTTCCGCCACCAGATTCTGCAACTTGTGGCTTTTGTCTTCATCGCCTTTGACATTCAGCGTAGAGCGCACCGCCGAAGGTATTTCCACATTATTATACCCGTACACGCGCAAGATGTCTTCCACCACATCGCACGGACGCTGCACGTCCACACGGTAGGCCGGCACCTGAAGTTTCAGCCCTTCGGCCGTTTCCTCCAAAATCTTCATCTCCAGACTCGTCACGATGCTTTTCACCGTATCCACCCCGATGTTTTTCCCCATCAGACCGTAAGCGTATTCATAATTCAAGTCCACCACGAAATCGGGCAACGGATTGGGATATACATCCTTAATCTCCATGGCTATTTCCCCGCCTGCCAGTTCCTTACACAACATGGCAGCCTGTTTCAAGGCGTAAATCACACCGTTCGGGTCGATACCCCGCTCGAAACGGAAAGAAGCATCGGTGCTCAAACCATGACGGCGTGCGCTCTTGCGAATCCACGTCGGATTGAAATAAGCACTTTCCAACAATACGTTACGGGTCGTTTCATACGTTCCGCTCCCTTTTCCGCCGAACACACCGGCGATACACATCGGCTCTTCCACGTTGCAGATAGCCAAATCGCGGTCGCTCAACTTATGTTCCTCGCCGTCGAGCGTCACGAAAGGCGTACCTTCCGGCATGGTCTTCACCACCACTTTGCCCCCTTTGATCATATCGGCATCGAAACAGTGCAAAGGCTGTCCGTAGGCGAACATGATGTAATTCGTCACATCCACGATATTGTTGATGGGGCGCAGACCGATCGTGCGCAATTTGTCTTGCAACCATTCCGGACTTTCCTTGACCTCGCAATTCCGGAGCGTCACGGCGGCATAACGGGGGCATGCCTCCGCGTTCTGCACTTCGATGTCTATGTCCAGCTCGTGGCTGTCCACCTTGAAACCGTCGCACGACGGACGGTGCAAAGCCGTCTTGTGGCCGTTCTGCACCAACCAGGCATACAGGTCGCGGGCCACACCGTAATGCGAACAGGCATCCGCACGGTTGGGCGTAATGTCCACTTCGATAAGATAGTCGCTCTTCAGGTTATAGTATTCCGCTGCCGGGGTTCCGGGTACAGCCGTCTCGGGCAACACGATGATGCCGTTGTGATCCGTACCAATACCGATTTCATCTTCGGCACAAATCATTCCGTGGCTTTCCACCCCGCGCAACTTGGATTTCTTGATGGTAAAACATTCGTCGCCGTCATACAATTTGCAACCCAGTGTGGCCACCACCACTTTCTGTCCGGCTGCCACGTTCGGCGCACCGCATACAATCTGTACCGGTTCTCCCTCGCCGAGGTTCACCGTACATACGTGCATGTGGTCTGAATTGGGATGGGGCATGCAAGTCAGCACCTCACCGATGACCAATCCCTGCAAACCGCCCTTCACCGGCTGCACTTCCTCCACGCAACCCACTTCCAGGCCTTCCGACGTCAACGCATCGGCCACTTCCTGAGCCGTCAATTCAAAATCGACATACTCTTTCAGCCAATTATAAGAGATATTCATATCTTAAGATTTTAATTTATTTCGAAATAACGCGCAAAATTACACTTTTTCAGGCAATCCACCAAAGGGAATGCAGACAAAGCCTCAAGCAACCAGTGAGTTTCGTCCACACCCCGTTCCCACGTTGTCAAAATGGAAGAGGACCTTCGGGCAGAGGCGCACCGAAAGGAGACGCCGCATCCGACGGAGGCACCATGTCGGCCGCAGGCAAAGGAACATCCTCTCCCCGTCCGGCACCGAAAGCCACGGCCTCGCCCGGCATGGGCACATAGGCGTCTTCTTCCGGATCCTGGAAACGGGCGTATTCCCCACGGAACTTCAGCAACACGTCGCCCACGGCACCGTTACGGTGCTTGGCGATGATGATTTCCGCCATACCGTGCAGGTCGTGCCCCTTTTCGTCCTGGTAAATCTTGTAATATTCGGGGCGATGGATAAAACAAACCATATCGGCATCCTGCTCGATGGCTCCGGATTCACGCAAGTCGCTCAACTGCGGACGCTTGCCGTCGATACCCTCACGGTTCTCCACCCCACGGTTCAACTGGCTCAGCGCAATAATCGGTATGTTCAATTCCTTGGCCAGCCCCTTGAGCGAACGCGAAATGGTGCTGACCTCCTCCTGACGGCTGCCGAACGACATTCCACTGGCATTCATCAACTGGAGATAGTCTATCAGGATAATCTTGACCCCATGCTCGCGCACCAAACGCCGGGCTTTCGTACGCAACTCGAAAACGGACAGCGACGGCGTATCGTCCACATAAAACGGGGCATCATACAGTTGGGTGATTTTATTATCCAACTGCGACCATTCGTAAGGCGCCAACTGTCCGCTTTTCAATTTCTCGCCCGGAATCTCGCACACGTTGACAATCATACGGTTGACCAACTGCACGTTGCTCATTTCCAACGAGAACATGGCTACCGGAATCTTCATGTCCACCGCCATCTTCTTGGCCATGGAGAGCACGAAAGCCGTCTTTCCCATGGCCGGACGGGCTGCAATGATGACCAAATCGGAGTTTTGCCAACCGGAAGTCATCTTGTCCAACTTTTCGAAGCCGCTGCTCAACCCGCTCAATCCGTCGCTGCGCGCCGCCGCCTTCTGCAACATGTCGTAAGCCTCGCGAATCACGGGATTGATTTGCGTATAGTCTTTCTTCATGTTCTGTTGCGAAATCTCGAAGAGCTTTCCCTCGGCCTCCTGCATCAGGTCGTCCACATCCACCGTCGCGTCGAAAGCTTTCGTCTGCACCAGACTGGTGAAAGTAATCAGCTCACGTGCCAGGAATTTCTGCGCGATGATACGGGCATGGTATTCGATATGGGCGGAAGAAGCCACTTTGCCGCTCAGTTGCGTGATATAGAACGGGCCGCCCACTTCCTCCAGTTTGCCCATGGTATTCAGGTGTTCCGTCACCGTCAGGATATCCACCGGCTTCTGCTGGAGGTTCAGCGTACGGATGGCCTCATAGATAAGCTGGTGGCGATGATCGTAAAAACTCTCGGGACGCAATATCTCGCTCACCTGCGAATAGGCATCCTGCTCTATCATCAATGCGCCCAACACAGCCTCTTCAAATTCAAGAGCCTGCGGCTGTACATGTCCGTAGGCATCCTCCTCCGGCACGTTCACTTTAGCGCGCGCGGAAGTGCGCCGCCCTGTCTTTCTCGGTTCTGCCATATCAAGTCTGATTTTACGTGCAAAGATAATCCTTTCCCTCCTAAAAAAGCCTCCGGACCACATTCTTTTATGAACATTTTATCTACCGTTGCCAAACATTGCTTACCTTTGCATACATAAAACATCATATTATGATTTGCCATCCCAACGCTAAAATCAATTTAGGACTGAACGTCACGGAACGCCGTCCCGACGGTTACCATAATCTGGAAACCGTGTTCTACCCCATCCCGCTGTGCGACACGTTGCAATTCAGTACGGATGCCGGAACGGACAGCCACCGCCCGGAGGGTATTTTCCCCAATGGCATCCCCGTGCAAGAACACTCCACGGAAGATTATACATTCCGGTCGGGCGGCATCGACATCGACTGCCCGCCGGAACAGAACCTGCTCATCAAGGGCCTGCGCCTGATACGGGAACATTATGCACTCCCCCACCTTTATATATCGTTGCATAAGCAAATCCCGTCGGGCGCAGGCTTAGGGGGCGGTTCGTCGGACGCGGCCCATACGATGAAAAGCCTCAACCAAATGTTTAACCTCGGCCTGTCCGACAACGAACTTGAAGAACGCGTGACCGGTTTGGGAGCCGACTGTCCTTTCTTCGTGCGCAACCGTCCGGTATTTGCCACAGGCATCGGCAATATCTTCACTCCTATCGGCCTTTCACTCTCCGACTGGCATCTCGTTTTAGTGAAGCCCGACATCTTCGTGTCCACGAAAGAAGCCTACGCCCGAATCAGTCCCCGAAGACCCGAAACGCCTATCACAGACATCATCCGCCGCCCCGTAGAGGAATGGAAAGACCTCCTGACGAACGATTTTGAAGAAGGAGTCTTTGCCCTCCATCCCGAAATCGCAGACATCAAGGCACGGCTGTACGACCAGGGAGCGGCATACGCTTCCATGAGCGGTTCAGGTTCGAGCGTTTTCGGCCTTTTCCGGACGGTACCGGAAGAAACAGATATGCGCAGGCTTTTCCCGGAAAGCTTTTATTTTCAGGCCTTGCTTTAGGTGAATGCCCCTTTCTCACCACATCCTTCACCATAAGCCGTTGAATGACAGTATCAAAGCAAAAAGGGTGAAGGATGTTTTCACACCGCGAAAACGCATCCGCGTGAAGGCACGGTGAAGGCCAAGAGCACAGAGCCTTCACCATAAGTCGCTGTCATTGAGGAAGTATGAAGGATGCGAACCCTTTTTTGTATTCTCGTATAGAAAGGGGTGGAAGACGGAAAAACCTTCAATACATGCCTCAAACGATACCAGCCGATTCAAGAATCGCTTGGCTGAGATTGAAAAATCATTCGGCTGAGAACGGAAAATCATTTGGCGGTCATTTTTTCGGCCGTTTTACGTCCCTTGGGGCATATCTCCTGCTCCCCAATCCACGATACTCAAATCCTTCACCGGATGATAGAATGTATCGGGCATCCGTTCGTTCATATACTTGCTTTCGTAAAGTTCCGCTGCTCCCCAGGAAACTTGGAAACTGTAGCCGAAATTTTCAAACTGCCGAACCAGATAATTGCCGTTATACGCCATAGTGGGCAGCAGGAATTCATAATGGATGGAATCATTACGTGCCATGAACTCTGCCACGTCCGTTAAGAAACCATGACTGAGATACAAGATGTGACACCAAGAGAAATAAAGATGTTTAAAAGGACAGTCCTGTATATACCGGACAGGCCAATGTTTTTGCGGACCGCCCTCCACATCGGTGGCAATATGGATATAATCCACCGCGTCCTCGACATTGACCCGTTGGACGAAACGGCGAAAATCCCCATGTAGCACAATATCATTTTCCATCAGCAGGTAATGGTCGTAACGATATTGTTCCGCACATTCCGCCAAAGCTACAAAAGTGTTGGGTAGCAACCTCTCATTCTGATGGAAAAAACCTTTCAATCCGACAGACTCAAAAAAACAGAAGCGAAATCCGGGGTAATCATCTTCTTTTATCGGATGGGCAGATTGGTCGTATAAAACCAAAAGGTCCATCACCCCTTCCACTTCCTTTTTGAGGTAAGCCAAGTAATCCAATATGCCTTCGTCCAATTTATGTGTGGCAAAGACCAAACAATTATGATTGTAATTTTCCATTATCTTCTATCTTACTTGTTTTAGTTTATTACTTCACCGGATGATAAATCATACCAGACAATGCCATTTCACCCTCCGTATGAGCAGGACGGAAACGATGGGTACATTTGTCCCCGCAAACATCATTCGGGTCATCCGTATAAAACAATCCCGAACAACCGGTGTATATAAATCTGCCATTCCCCCCGAAATCGGACATTTTCAAATTGAAGCATTTGAACAATGTAGGCATCAACACCTCATTGTGTCCCCTGTCGCCCAATAGGCATCGCTCGTTCAGTAAAGAAAGCGCCCTGTCAGAGAAACGGCATATCGGATTGAAAGAACGTAACAACATCTTATGATTCAGTTTGATATTGACCAATTCTATCTCTTTCCATCTTGTCCATCGGGTATTCCCGGAAAAGTCTCCAATATGGGCAGAAATAAAATCGTCATCCTTATCCGCAAAGAACTCGAAATAGTTTTTCCAATCCCCATTAAAACGGACATCGTATTCTATAAGCCAATAAAAGTCATAACCGGTATGTTTGAGATAAAAGTCCAACATCACGAAGTGGAAATTCCCGTCCATCAAAGTACATCCCCACGAACGATATCCCAACCTATTGAGTTCCTTGACGGTGAAGGGGAAAGAACGGATGCCATCCGGCAGCGTGATGCGCACCTTGTCTGCCTGAAAGCCGACATACAATGTGGCAAAGTCCTTGGTCTCTTCATGTAACTTGATGATTTGCCGTTCTATATCCTCATTATAAATATGCGTCACAAACAATATTGCCGTCTTCATAGCCTTCTCCTTATTTTACAGTGTGATACATGATTTCAACTAACATTACCGCATCTTCCAATGTCATCAACTGCGGCCGAAGGTTTTTCATCCCCTCTTGCACCCTTGCTAAAAAATAACCATCGTGCGTCAACAGATAAAGACGGAACAGCATATATACACGCTCCACTTGAGTACACTCCATACGTTCTATTTTGCGTTCCAATACTCGAAGTTGTTCCCTCGTTTCCATTCCGCAAGCCTGCATCAACGTGAGGGCATCTACCGTAACCGAAGGAGCCTCCTCACCCATTCGGCCTTGCAACAAAACGGCAATCCTCTCGCAGTCATCACGATGTTCCTTCGTAGGACGGTTCTGCATCTTGGCCAAGTAATAACGCCCTATTCCGGCTAAATCCTCCACCGACATCGTTTCCCCGATATTTTGCCTGATATACGCATCCACCGTTTCAAGCAAATCTTCGGGATTCTCCTCTATAAGCCCTTCTTTTGACAGATATTCTATCAGCCAACAACATCCGCTTATGCCGCTCCGGAAAGTCATATCGTGCATCACCGTCCCCAAACTGTCTTGCGCCTTGCACAACAAATCATAACCCGCGTCCGCATAGTTCTGCATCTGTGTAATATGGGCTAACAGGAACAGGAAATGCACATATCCGAAATACCCGTCCTCACCTGCCGAGAAAGCCGATATACGTTCTTCCCCTATCCAATGCCCCAACGTCTTACAAAGTTCTCTGAAAGTATTCCTGTCACAGCAATACACACTTTCAGAAGGCAGGCAATCATAGTGAAGCACCTTGGTAGACAGGTTATATTTTCGTAAGTAAGCAGCCAGTTCCCTATTATGGATGGCCTGTCCCGATTGGATGGGACGCGTATGCACCACGCTTACTTCGTCAATGACGGCCATATCCCTTTGCGAAGCATTAATCAACTCCGCCCAATGGGTTTCCGTTCCCCATCCCGTCTCGTTCTCATTAAAAGTGAACAACACTTTGTTTAATGCCTCACGTGAGAAACACGGCACCATCATTTCCACGAAATTGATATACCGCAACTTGCAATACCTGTCTTGCAACGTATGGCTCCACGTGTAATAAGACATACGCAATGCCGGCTGTGCAATCTGCAAGCGGTAACGCCGCATGGCCTCGAACAGGGTATTGATGACCGCGGCATCCATTTGGATGTCATCATCCGGAAAGAAGAAATAATTATACCGTTCTTTCAACTCCGGATACATTTCAAGATACCGGTAGACGACTCTCAACTTATATCCTTTGATGTGGCAAATATACTCCGTGTCTCCACGAAACTCTTCCATGGAATCATCGTAGACCACCAAGTGCAAGTCGAAATTGCACTCCCCCTTCAGCCACATACGGTGCAGGCTGCTCCGCCCTACTGCCGAAATCACACAATTGGAATGGTTCATTATATTTTGTTTTTAATTTGTTGGACTGTATGTTTCATAATATCCCTCATCAGTTGCTGCGAAGGCCCTCCCGACCACAGCAATCCGGCACACACCAATGCCATTACAATGACCACGATGGTTATGCCGTAGCGCGTAACAAACGGCAAGCGTCCCCCCATGAGCCGCTCTACTTCCGGACAATGTTGTTTCTGCTGTTTCATGCCATGACACTCATTTGATTTTTCACTAATTCATAATACCTGCCCCGTTTTTCCAACAAGCTTTGATGGTTGCCGCGCTCCACAATCTTTCCCTTGTCCATCACGATGATTTGGTCGGCATCCTTTACGGTACTCAGGCGATGCGCACTGACCACCACCGTACGTCCTTTGTAGAAACAATGCAGATTGTCCATGATGTGGGCTTCATTGGTGGCATCGAGCGAATTGGTCGCCTCGTCGAGGAAAATATACTCCGGATTCTTGTAGATGGCACGGGCTATCAAGATGCGTTGCCGCTGTCCTTGGCTCACCCCCTTGCCCTCCATGCCGATGACGGTGTCATAGCCCAAAGGAAGAGACTCCACAAAATCATCAATCCGCGCCATGCGAGCAGCACTTTTCATACGTTCTTTATCCGCCTCGTCTGTATTGAAAGCAATATTCCCCTCTATGGTATCGGAAAAGATAAAACTGTCCTGCATCACCGAACCTGTAGCCGCACGCCAAGTATGAGGGTTGATGTCCGAGAGATTGACTCCTCCTACCTTGATACTGCCACGGGTCGGTTCATAAAATCCCTGAAGCAGTTTGATCAGTGTGGTTTTTCCGCATCCGCTTTCGCCCACAATGGCCGTCACCTGACGCTCCGGAATATGGAGCGAAACGTCCTTCAATGCCCAATCCCGCTCCGAACCGGTGTAACTGAACGAAAGGCGCTCAATGCAAATGTCCCTTTTTTGAGGAAGCGTGGCCAGTTTTTTATCAATATCCGTCTCTTCGTCATCCTGCGAATGTATCTCATTCAAACGTTCCAAACTGATTTTCGCATCTTGGAACGACTGTGCAAAACCGATGAACTCCCCAATCGGAGCCGACACCTGCCCGATAATGTAGGTCAGGGACATCATCATACCCAAGGTCATCGAACCGTCCACCACGGCTTTCGCTGCGATATAATAAATAAGTATATGCGTGGTTTGCGTGAAAAACACCGAACCGGACTGCTGCACCTGCCCGATGCGAAGCCCTTTCAGGCCAATCTGAAAGAGCTTGACCTGTATCCGCTCCCACTCCCAACGCTTCTGGCGTTCGCTATTATTGAGCTTGATGTCCTGCATGCCCTGTACCAACTGTATCATCTTGCTCTGTTCCAAAGCAGACTGGTTGAACCGCTTGATATCAAGTTCCCTCCGATAGCGCATAAAGAACGAAATCCATGCCACATACAAAGTATTGCCCACGAGAAATATGACCAACACCACCGTGTTGTAATAAGCCAATATGCCCAAATATACAATGAAATTCACTATCGAAAACACGATACGCATGCTGTTGCCCAATAGGAAGCCTTTTATCCGTCCATGGTCTCCAATACGTTGCAAGATGTCGCCCGTCATGCGCGAATCGAAAAACTGCAAGGGCATAGCCGTAAGTTTGATCAAGAAATCGGAAATCAACGCAATATCGATGCGCGAATTCATGTGCAGCATAATCCACGAACGGATGTAGTCGATGCTCAGCGTGGCCACAAAGAAACCCAACTGTGCCAAAAGTATCAGGGTGATGATATCCAAATTTCGCCCGTTGATACCCTGGTCTACCATCGCTTGCGAAAGGAAAGGCAACACCATCTGTATCAAACTCCCGACAAGCATGGCCAACAGCAACTGGCCTATCATGCAGCGGTAAGGCACGAAATAACGGGTAAACGAAAGAATGCTCCGACTGTTTTTCCGGTATTCATCTTCCACTTTCCCCCAATTATCCCCCGGTTCCAACATCAAAACCACACCGCACCCTTTATCTTCGGCACGTCTTCCAATCCAACATCGCTCAAATTCTTCTTGGGTATAGGTAAGGCGTTGCGAGGCAGGGTCTGAAATATGGATTTTATAACTTCCCGCCTTATCTCTTTCTATACCGTAACAAACCACGAAATGACTCTGGTTCCAATACAGGATACAGGGAAATACACCCTCCTCCGCTAATTGGCTAAATGTCATTTTCATCCCCACCGTATCCAAACCGATATGTTCCGCTCCTTCGCTTATGCCCAACATATTGACTCCACGACGTGAAACATGGCAATGACGACGCAACATCTCCGCTGTATAGTCTACACCGTAGTACCGCGCAATCATACGCAAACAAGTCGGCCCGCAATCCGACACATTATTCTGTCTGAAGTGTGGAAAACGTTTCAACCTATTCATATTTTTTCAGAGTTTCCAATTTACTGTTCCCGTTTTTGATGCACTTTTAAACGACACTAAAATATCCACTAAAAAATGGGACATGAACCTGAACACCCTCCTTTTTTAGGATTCTTGTTCCAGTGAAACACCAAATGCAACATCACGTAATGGGGCAGAGAACGAAACCATGTTTCGGTACGCCCTTGCGCATTGACACTATATTGTGTGGAAGAAACCTGATGCAACAGGTCGAACGCTTCAATCCTTGCAATGAGCTTGCCTTTCCAGAACGGTTGGCTGAGCGAGGCATTCAGCACAAAGTCATCCGTGTTCAGTTCCGAACTGCCATACCCCCGGCGGCTGTACATTGTGGCATCGGCCGACAAGGTGGTCTTGATACGCGGTAGGGTATAACGGGCAGAAAGTCCGTAGTTGAAATCCAAGGCATCGAGTGTCTCGAAATCGTGCATCCGTCCCTCTGAATGCCGCCAACGGATGTCACCGGAAGCCCGGATGTTGAATGCGTCCTTATTATATTGGATATAAGTACCATCGTGCAGGACAGTGGTGTTCACCGCATTCACGTGGCTTTCCGTCTCCCCCGCCAACATGGCGTGGTCTACGGAATGGTCATAATTCGCATCTGCATTCATCTGCCATGTCCAATAACGCTTCTCGCCGATGTTGGCCGAAATGTCGAACCGTGCCGTAGCGGAATAAGCTCCGCTCACATTCATCGGCTTGTAAGTGTACACGCCCGTCACCGGATTGTAACTCGCTGACTGCGCCACGTCACGGTGGCGGTAGTTGAACGACGCGCCCGCATGCCATAGGCTGACGTGCGTCCCGTATTTCCGGGTATAATCGACATTGGCACTTGTCGTGGCCGTCCCCTTCAAGTCAGGATTTCCCTCCTTAATCACAAGCGGTTGGCTGTCGTCACGGTAACCTATTTGGTTCAGTATATCCACCGGAGCACATTGGTAACCGGCACTGAGACGAAAATCGTGCTTTCCGTCTTCCGACATGTGCCGAAAAGATGCATCGGGTCTAAAATACACCCACGTGCCATGCATCAAAGTGTCGATACCTCCTCGCCTGTAATCAAGCGACTGATGAAAAACCGGCACATTGAGAGCCACACGCCAACGGTCGTATTGAATATCATAAAGCCCTAATTTATAAGTTCCATTTTGAGAAAAGATAATGCTGGCTGTATTACACCAATTACGATGATGGCTATCATAGGAATTGGAAGGGTCGGTAATAGCTGACAACATATCGAGCTGCGAAGCCAGTAAGAGCGTATCGGGGTGATAAAGGTAATCATGAATACGGCTATCGGAATAATTCCAATCGTCCCCAATAATAAGATCCACTTTACCAAACAAATCGGTAATAGTCCAATAGGTATTAAACATCATGTTCGTCAATTTATGGGACACATCACTGGCATTATGGCGGATATCATCGGCTTGTGTGGTGGCCTGCCACGTATCGTAACGGTTGGAAAGCCACGACTGATCATCGCTGTGCCTGAAAAAAAGGTAATAATTGCCATACCAACGTTTTTCCTTATTCACATTGAAAGATCCTCCCGTTTCCTGACAAAAAGCCCATGACCGCCCTTCACTTAATGCATCAGTACGCATAGAAGCTGTCAACCGGTCATCCCATTGGTTAAAGTGCGATCCACCTGAAGCATTCCTTTTCTCATAATCAAAATGGGACGTGAAATCAAAGTAAGCCGGCTTTTTGAAATTCAAACGGTTGACCAATTTCAAGTGCCAGTTGTCAGATTCATTACGGTTCTCCGTAAGCGACATGGGTTTGCTACCTTCAAGGAATTGCTCATAGCGTTGGTGCATCTCCAATTCGGTATTGGACGATGTGAAACCGGCATTGAAATTGTTCGTCACATTCTTATCTTTCGATTGGTAATCCAAATCGGTCGCTACGCTGCGCGTGGTGAGAAGCGACTGGGGCATGGTGGCCGGAGACCAATGGCCATGCTCTCCGATGTGGCGGCTTTCATTCACGTTGTTCACATTGCCCAACAACGCATACCGCCAGCGATCGGTAAACCCCAAAAGGAAGCCGCGCCCCAACCACCGGTCTTCCGTTCCGCCCGCAGCCTCCACATTGGCAATATATCCTTGGTTGTATTCGTTTTTCAAATTTACGTCCATCACATATTTGCGCGGTTCCACATCGTATCCCAACGCCTCACTCTTGTCCGTCTGTTTTTCATATACTTTTAGGTTTTTCACCGTATAATAAGGTAGGTTTTCCATCAACACTTTCTTGTTTCCACGGAAGAAAGTCCGCGAACCGAGCAACAATTCATCCACCCGTCGCCCGTTCACGAATATCTCGCCGCCGTCATTCATCGTCACGCCCGGCAACTGGCGTATCAAGGCATCGAGCATCGAACCATCGGGCAATTTAAAAGCGTCGGCATCATATACCAACGTATCTCCTTTATAATACATCTTGACCTTCGTAGCTTTTACAACGACCTCGTTCAAGGCCATATTACGCTCCTTGCGCATCTTAATAGTAGGGATTTTAACCGAACTTATTTGTGATGACGGCACGGAAACAGATTGCCAGACATCACCATACCCCGTCTTCGTAGCACGTACCAAATAATCCTTTTTTTCAGCCTTAACTGCGGCAGAGAACATCACCTGCAGAAGTTTTCCATTACGGTCTATAAAGTCCACTACCTTTGCGGAATCCACCACAACCGTACTATCCGGATTGAGAATAGAAATCCTCACTCCACTGAGAGGGACCTGCAGAAAAGCGTCTTCCACCTCACCGACTATTTCTACGGTCTGTGCGGAAGTGTGTACACAACAAAAAAGCAATAAAATATATACCAGTAAATTACCTTTCATATCTAATAGTTTTTACTCTCCATTTCATCTATTCTTCTCAATAAGAAAGCCTAATTCCATCGGTATCAAATCCGTGATACCGATGGAATACAAAAGCCTATCTTACATACAATAAGGAGTAGCTATTACTGTACTTCCAAATTGTTCGTACTTAACAGCACATTTGCCTATTACTATCGTCTGATGTCCGTCACTACTATTATAATCGGAGTAAAACACACAGGGGCGGCCACTTGTACTGACAGTGCAATTATCTACTGCATCTATAGTCAAACCACCCTCAATAGCGGCTAACTCTTCACGGGACAACATCCTGGCATCATTCAAAGCAAATCTTTTAAGCTTCTTCATCATGTTTCTGTTTGGAAAGTTAAACAATCACACTGACTCTTCCGCAGAGAGCGACTCTGCTCCCAATGGCGTAGTGCTTCGGCCACTGATATCATGCACAATATTTTTTCTTGGATATTCTATCTGACAGTTTGTTAGCATCACCAAATCCTCTATGTCATACTCGCGAGGCAAAAGATAACCATTCACCAATACCGTAGGTGTAGCCGTAAATCCATGTCCCTTGCACCACCGGAAATGCTTCTGTACCTCTTGCTCCACTTCGTCCGTATGAATACTGTCCGCATGCTCCTTCACAATGGATTCATATCTATTCTTTCCTCCGGCATACCATTCGCCATATATCTTGAGTGTGGCTTCCGGATTGTCTTTGTCGTAACACGAAATAAGGTATCGGCAACTGTCTTCCGCCTTTTCACTGAAAGCCGTGAAGATGTACTGCACACAAAGGTCGTCGCCATACCACTTTAGCATGTCCTCTACCCTTTTATGTAACCTTGCACACGGATTGCAATGTGGATTGCTGAGAACCGTGATATGCAAGTGAGCCTCTTTATTTCCGAAAAAGACAGAAGAATCCTCTTCCGAAACCTTGTAATAGGTACTGCTTTCTATCAAAGCTTTGGCCACAACACTATTGGCTTTCAATCCCTTGTATTGCTGTACCATACGGATGCGCTCTTTGTCCGATTGATACGAAAAGGCATATTGATGCACAAGCATCACACAAGCCACCAGAACCATGGCCGACCACAAGCAAGCCTCGACGGACAATGAAATGCCCCGAATATGGCAAGCCGCCATGATGCCCGTGCACCACACCACAGCCTGCACTGACACACAAAGCACACACCAGTTCTTAGCCACACGCCATTGATAATAGATGCTCCACACCCCGTAGCACATGGCCAACCCATTCACCACACGCAACACGTCAATACCTGATGGATAAAGCGAAAGCAACAGGATATTCGCCATAAAATAACCGAATCCGATTTCACTCCAACTGACCCCAAAAATCTTGGCATACGCCCCCTCCAATATGCTGTTGCAATCAGCATGATGGAAAAATGAGCATACCTTATCACCATATTTGCTTTCGCCCAATAACTGTTTCTGCATAAGCATGAAACAAAGGCACAAGCCTACCAGATCCAACGACATGCAAAACCAATGGAGAAAAGACAACTCACCCCAATTATTTACGCATCCCATCCCTGTAGCAAACACCAATAGGGTTGGCAGACAAAAACATCGAGCCACGAACTGCAAATCTTCCCACCGATGCTTTTTGAAATCCGGCTCACCGGCCTTTTCCAAATCCTCCACCACCAACACATTGCCTGTCCAATCCGACTTGAAAGCTTCATGCGTGGATGTCTTCTTCTTCCCCTGTTGCCAGAATACAATCCGGCTCCCATTGCTCTCCAAACCGATAACAAAATCATTTCCCGTATGGAAAATACAGGGATAGCTGAGATTCAGCAAATCCTTGTCCTCCATATATACACCCAAAGCCCTGACGCCATACACTGCCAACATCTGCTTCAGCCCGTACATATTGCCTCTATGCGGATGTTCTTCGTACAAACGCCGCACATACCGCTTTGTATAGCGCACCTCTAAAGCGTCGAGAAAAGATTCCAATATATTTTTCATTTCAACAGATAACTTATCAGAGTTTCTTTATCCATACTGCAGATTTTCACCAGTTCCCGTCTCAACCGGTCTGCATCGTCTTTCGACTGGTAACTGGAACTCGCACCACGGGGATGATACAGGTGATAGAGTTGCCCACTCTGAGTCCATGCCACCTTGTGTCCGAGTATCCTTACACGGTGCATCCGTTCCGCATCCTCAGGACTCCAACCAATAAACCGTTCATTCTCGCCTCCACATTGGAAATAACGCTGACGATGCACCAAATAAGCTCCTCCGAATAACCTACGTCCAAAAAAAGAATTTAGTCTCATGCTACGCAAATATTCCAAATCCGGCTTTTTCCTTGTATGCACCGACATTTGTTCCGAAAGCATCACAAACTGTCCGTTATAGGGATAAGCAATGGTGCATCCTTCAAGAATCCGTTGCACCGCTTCACCAATCTGAGCGTAACCGACCAACACATCCGTGTCCCATACTCCTACAACCTCCGTACCGGCCATACGCAGCAATTCATTGATATACCGCGTGCGATGAAAAACCTTCGAAGCATCTTCCACGAAAGTGTACTCCACCCCATCCGGCCAAGCTTCCTCCCCAAGGGCAGGCACCGCATCGGCTTCCAATACAAGCATGCGACATCCTAAACCATCGAGCTGCCTCAATACGACACGGAGGTTTTCCCGTCTTTCTTCACAATCTATGCGTACCGGAAAGACTAAAGTAAGCTGTGATTTTAAATCTTGCAGTTGCATATCTTTAAGGCATTTTGTATTATAACTCTATCTGACGGCATCTGAAAAAGCGTATCCGAACCGGATTGCCGCACGAGCAACGCGTTCACACACGTCTTATAAAAACCGTGTTGTCCCATACTTCGTATCATGGCCCACAATTCCACAGGCAAAGGACTCGAACCAACCACATCCTGTACCCAATCCATATAGTATATCAAATGTTCCAGTATCAGGGAAGCTTGGAAATCCCCTTCTTTCCTGTCACATAAATCCAACACCCTTTTCCATAAATATACACCGATTCCTCCCATCCCGTAAAAATCCGTATCTATGTCGGGACATTGGTTTATCAACTGTATCATACGGGAATCTATATGTTTCAGATAATCGGGCGACACGGTATAATCCGGCCTGTCCCATGAACTTTCCATCACCCCGCACGTGGCATGCACCATATCTGACACCTTATAACGGGCTTCATACAATTTGCCCACGGCATCCGCCGCCCGTTGATATGCATCCTCGTCCGACAACAACAAATTCAGACAGGACACAAGACGCTCCGTAAACTCCTCATCCATCATATTATCTTCATCAATGGATACGCGCAACTCCGGTGTGGCATCCAACATCTCCGCCAACCCAGTTGTATCCGTGCCAATCAAAGGTATTTTATGACGCATCATCTCAATGGCCGTATAGCTGCATTGTTCATGAAAAGAAGGCATTACGCCGATATATGCAGACCGATAAACGTCCTCCACCTCACTGCTTGACACTTTCCCTAAAAAGGAGACACGACCTTGCAAATCCCTGCACTGCGACAAATAAAGTTGAAAATCCCCGTCCCCGGCAACCACCAAACGGATATCCGCATATTTGTCTGCAATATGCCTGAACGCATGAATCAAATAGTTCAACCCTTTAATCTCGTCCAAACGACCGACAAACAGAATTATGCGGCCATTTCCTACATTTTTATCTTTGTCGAAACATAAACCATCCCCCAAACCATTATAAACCAAGTGCATCTTATCCGAAGAAACACCATAGCCTTCAGCCAGAATCTGTTGTGTATCTTTTGACAAGACAATGACCTCGTCAGCTAAATGCAAAAACTCTTTTTCGTTTTCCACGCCCGCCAACAAGCCTCTTTCCTTGTCATCTTTCGGTTGATACCCTTCGGCTATCAGTTCACGGAAACGAGTCTTATTGCCTTTCAGCTCAAAACACCACCCCAAATAGTGCACCGTAAAAACAATCCTGCAATCAAAGTATTGCCCTTTCAGCAAAGAGGCAAGCGGCTTATGCTGGAAATAGTTGAAATGGAACACCAACCGTTCATCATCCTCCGCCTTGATATGCCTGGCTAAAAAATAAAACACATTGCGGCAATAAGGCTCATTCTCCATACCCGAAAACAAAGCCGGAACCTGATAGTGACGGCATCCGCGTTCATCGTCCGCAATCGAATACTCTTTCACGTCCGAAAACATGTCCACAAAAGATACTTTCACACCGGAACGTCCCAAAAGCCCGTCCGACAACAAACGTACATAAGTGCCTATACCATAATTGGCCGCACGGCTCGCATTATTGAAGATGAATATGTGCATCATACCAGTATGGATTTTAATATATAATAAGCACATCCCCCGTCTATACCTAATGGCCTTTCGATATATTCCGTTTCAGGAAACGTAGGTTCATTCAAAACGTCCATGACATCTAATGCCCGGCAAGGCAGATTGTTCCTTGCCACTGTATCTTGCAACTCCATCATATACCGGCTGTCGAACGTCGCCACAGCCTCCACGCTCTGGCGCAGGTCAAGGTAAAGCATCAATCCCCTCACACCCGAACGTACAGACATGTCTGTCAGCCTGCGTGGATCACGCTCCATAATCTTACGGTCTATGTCTTCCAAGATGTCATTCAAGCTACATTCCACCAAACCGCGTTTACAAAGCAGTGTCGTGCCATAACCGATACCGGCCAAACCGCGTTCCAAACCTACCGGCATATCGGTATGCACTCCATCATACACTTGCTGAAACAACTCCCATGCGTACTCACGCATCACCTCGTCTCCATAAGCATCAGCATACAGATACAATGCGACCACCACGCCCATTTTGCCATGAAACAGCCCGAGTTCTTGCATATAGCTGCTCCGCAACAACAAATAATCCGCGATTTTATCCATCTCTTTTTTCATAATAAAGCCTTTGAAAGTTTTAAAGCAGACGATATGGCCTGCCCCATATCCACATATTTATATGAGCCGAGTCGCCCCGCAAACCATGTATGGGGCACATTACATCGCCCCATGTCCTGATAAGCCGCATGCAAATCCCTATTCCGCTTGTTGTCCACAGGGTAATACGCCTCACTTCCGGGCGTATAATCCGCCGGATATTCCCGAGTGACCACGGTATAAGGCAAAGACAGTACCGCCCCGTTACCTGGCTCGAAATGCTTGTGTTCCACGATACGAGTATAGGGCACGGTGCGCTCAGTATAATTTACAATGGCATTGCCCTGATAGTTGGATACAGGTAACATTTCTTGTTCGAATCTCAGGCTACGGTATTCCAGAAAACCCAAACTCCATCCAAAATATTCGTCTATCGGCCCCGTGTAAACAATCTCATCCGCCAATCCGTCAAAGTAAGCCCTGTCATCCAAGTAATTGCAGCCTGTACGCCATTCGATGCCATCCAACAAACCTTTTATCAGTACATTGTACCCTCCCACCGGTATACCTTGATACCTGTCGTTAAAATAATTGTTGTCGAACGTAAACCGCACGGGTAAACGCTTGATAATCGATGCAGGCAATTCCGTACACGCACGTCCCCACTGTTTCTCTGTATACCCCTTGATAAGGGTCGCATACACATCACGCCCCACAAGACATATAGCTTGTTCTTCCAAATTAGCCGGATTTTCCATCACCGCTTCCCTACGTTGCGATTCAATTATGCGCCGCGCCTCTTCGGGTTGCGTCACACCCCACATTTGGTAAAAGGTGTACATGTTGAATGGTAAATTATAAAGCTTCCCTTTATAGTTGGCTATGGTATTTAACGTAAACCGGTTGAAAGATACAAACCGGTTGACAAAGTTCCACACTTTTTCATCATGGGTATGGAATATGTGGGGGCCGTATTTGTGTACGGTTATCCCTTCCGCATCTTCGCAATATACATTACCGCCCAAATGGGAACGCTTGTCGATGACCAGACATTTCTTGCCATGCTGCTTGGCCATACAGGCAAATGTAGCCCCGAACAAGCCTGCACCAACTACCAGGAAATCGTATTCGTGCTTCATACCGCCTTATTTATAAGGTGACGGAAATAGGCTATAGTCTGCGACAGTCCTTCATCCAAACCCACCACCGGCTTCCACCCGCCCAGCACGGATGCGGCCAATGTAATATCTGGCCGCCGCCGACATGGGTCGTCCTGGGGAAGAGGTTTGTACACAATAGACGATCGGGAACCGGTCATGTGCAACACCCGTTCCGCCAAATCGTTTACCGAAATCTCGTAAGGGTTACCTATATTGATGGGACAATGCGGTACTCCGTCCTGCATAGTGCGGACAATCGCTTCTATCAAATCACTCACATACTGAAACGAACGTGTCTGGGTGCCATCGCCATGGATAGTCAAAGGCTCACCGCGAAGTGCCTGCACAATGAAGTTGGATACCACACGGCCATCCTCCGCACTCATCCGCGGCCCGTATGTATTGAATATGCGAATGATACGTGTATCTACACCGTATTCTTCATGATAGTCGTGGAACAAGGTCTCGGCACCGCGCTTCCCCTCATCATAACAGCTACGGACACCGAAGGGATTCACATTGCCCCAATAAGATTCATTTTGAGGCGAGACTTGCGCATCGCCATACACTTCACTGGTGGAAGTAAACAAGATTCTTGCTCCTTTCTCTTTAGCAAGTTCCAAAAGATGGATGCTGCCAAGGACAGAAGTCTTGAATGTATGTATCGGAGATTTTTGATACTGCACAGGAGAAGCCGGACAGGCCAAATGGTAAATCTCATGCAATGCCCCGGATACAGGCCATTCGTTTACTATATCATGCTCAAAGAAACTGAAATGAGGGGAGCCTAACAAATCAGCCACATTGGCTATCCTGCCGGTTTGCAAATTATCCACACAAATGACTTCCTCATAACCTGATTGAAGAAGCCTCCGGCAAAGATGGCTGCCTACGAAACCTGCACCACCTACGACCAACGCCCGAAGATTTGTTTTCCATTCCTGTTTTGTCATGGCCTTAAGATTAAGTTTGCTCAAATATAGATGTCAAATCATACTTTTTCCAAGTATAAAAGTATATTTCTGCAATTCTAAAGGCTATTTTCACCCAAAAGTGTGATTTTTTATCGTCAAAAGTCACACTTATTGAGTTTTTTTATAACTTTACACCATAAACAATTAACCTAAGTATAAAATGAAAACTAACCAATCCCTCACAACTACCAACTTCATAGGTTATGCACAGGAGGAATACGAAAATTTAAAACCGCTTATTGAGATTGCCAAGGCATTCGTTAGAAGTTCCAACCAATATATCTATATCATCGATTTCCTTAAAAAGGATTTCCTATACGTATCCGATAAAATCGTCAGGCTCTGTGGAGAAGAAATAGACGGAAAGAAACGTTTCAACTATAAAATATACTTAAAACATGTCCCAACAGAAGAACAAAAGATGCTTTCGGAAATCAACGAAAAAGGCCTTGGTTTGTTCCACACATTCCCTACCAACGAACGGACAAACTACACACTATGTTATGATATAGACCTTATCCGAAACAAGAAAAAAACACTCTTAAACCACAAACTCACTCCTCTCGCGTTCACTTCCAATGGACAAGTTTGGATAGCCTTATGCGCCATATCGCCTTCGGCACATAAAGAGTCCGGACACGTCCTCATGCTACACACGAACGGTACGTATTACGAATACGATTTATTATGCCACGATTGGGGCAAAAAGGAAATAAAAAGACTGAACGAAACGGAACAGGAAATCCTGCTTTTGTCTGCCAGAGGTTACACGGTGGAGGAAATCGCCAAACAGATTTGCAAGTCGGTAAATACCATCAAAACCACCAAACGGAATTTATTCAAACGCTTTGAAACAGAATCCATCATGAACACTTGGGTCGACATCATGAACCGCAGGCAGATTTAAAACGAAACTCATATCAGCAGAACAACGCCATCCAAAAGAAAACCAGTTTATTTTTATTTCAATTCGTTCCAGGTTTATCGTTTTTTTCATACTTTTGCAAAGACTAAAAGACTTCTGCATGCGCAAGACTGTCATCTACAACACTGGGGGAACCATCCGTTTCCGTTGCTGGAACCGGAAAGGGTATGCCATATTCAGAAGTCTGCACCGCCACGTTACGATTGGGCGTGTATGCAAAAGCATCGCCGATTCCGCATTGAAAAAGGACAAAAACACACTGAACCTTGAAAACAGACGCGGAGGTGTTGATTTTCGGATGCAAACGGAAGAAGAGGCATGGCCACCGGAAGGCAGTCCGGAACTATCGTCCGTCCTTTTTTTCCTTTCGGCATTCGGGTCTTCTGCGGCTATAAAACTTACGAATATCCTGGAAGCCCCTGCCACGTATTCTCATTTATTTGTCACCCATAAAAGCGGAGTGACGAAGGAACCTCATCCACATCCATACGGATGCCCATCGGTTTTCTTCGTCACTCCGCTCTTTTTATACAGAACGTTATGATAGAAAAACTGGAAAGAAAAGTGCATGAAGGCCAACCCTTCACACCGGAAGAAGTGCTCCAACTTACGGAAAATGCTCCTCTCGACGCCCTCTGCGAGGCATCCCACCGCATTACGTTGAGACATGCTTCGCGTAAATTCGATTTATGTTCCATTATCAATGCCAAATCGGGACGTTGTTCAGAGAACTGTAAATGGTGCGCACAATCGGCACACCACCCCACCGGAATAGAAACATATGGAATCGTTTCGAAAGAGGAATGCCTGCGTCATGCCCGAATAAACGAAAACGCGGGAATACGGCGTTTTTCTTTAGTGGCAAGTGGAAAAAAGCCCACAGACCGTGAAGTAGACACGTGGTGCGAACATCTTGCATACCTAAGCAGGCACACCCACATCAGCCTGTGTGTTTCGTTGGGGCTTGCCTCGGAAGGACAGTTGGACAAACTACACCGGGCAGGGGCAGTCCGTTACCATTGTAATCTGGAAACAGCCCCTTCATTCTTCGCCCGGCTCTGTTCCACCCATACACAAGCAGAGAAAATAGAAACTTTGCGCGCCGCACGCCGGGTGGGAATGGAGGTTTGCTGCGGAGGTATCATCGGCATGGGAGAAAACATGCGGCAACGTGCGGAACTGGCCTTCACGCTTAAATCGCTGGACATATCTTCCATCCCGCTGAACCTGCTGCATCCCATCAAAGGGACACCTCTCGAAACCATGCCGCCTTTGGGCGAAGAAGAAATCCTACGCACCATCGCCTTGTTTCGTTTTGTGAATCCGTCCGCATATCTCAGATTTGCAGGAGGACGCTCCCAACTGAGCGATGAGATGATACGCCGGGCCATGTACACGGGCATCAATTCGGCCATAGCAGGCGACTTGCTTACGACGATAGGTTCAAATGTGAAAGAAGATGTAGAACGAATCAAAGAAACGGGATATGAATTATGAACTGATTACCGACAGCTTCGACCGGGAGCACCTGTGGCATCCCTATACCTCTACGATTGACCCGCTTCCTACCTATAAGGTGAGACGGGCGGAAGGTTGCATCATTACGTTGGAAGACGGCACGGAACTCGTAGAAGGCATGTCGTCCTGGTGGTGTGCCGTGCATGGCTACAACCACCCCGTACTGAATCGTGCCGTGGAAAACCAGTTGCGGAACATGTCTCATGTCATGTTCGGCGGGCTGACACACGAACCGGCCATCGAACTGGGCAAACTGCTATTAGACATAGCCCCTCCTTCCATGCAAAAGATTTTCTATGCCGACAGCGGTTCGGTGGCCGTGGAAATCGCATTGAAAATGGCCGTACAATACCAATATGCGGCCGGAAAGCCGGAAAAGAACAATTTCGTGACCATCCGTTCCGGTTACCACGGCGACACGTGGAACGCGATGTCGGTATGCGACCCCGTTACGGGCATGCACAGCCTGTTCGGTTCCGCACTCCCCATACGGCACTTCGTCCCGGCTCCCCAATGCCGGTTCGACGGGGAATGGGACGAAAAGGACATCCTTCCACTACGCGAGACCATAGAGCGGCACCACAGCGAACTGGCCGGACTGATATTGGAACCGATAGTGCAAGGTGCGGGAGGAATGCGTTTCTACCATCCCCGTTATTTATGCGAGGCGGCCAAGCTGTGCAAGGCATACGGCCTGCTGCTCATTTTTGACGAAATAGCCACCGGCTTCGGACGGACGGGAAAACTGTTTGCCTGGGAACATGCCGGAGTGGAGCCTGACATCATGTGCATCGGGAAAGCCCTGACGGGCGGCTACATGACTTTTTCCGCCGTACTGACGACCGACCGGGTAGCCGCCTGCATTTCGTCCCACGCCCCGCACACCTTCATGCACGGGCCTACATTTATGGGCAACCCGTTGGCCTGCGCCGTGTCTTGCGCCTCTGTCAGGCTGCTCCTGTCTTACGGTTGGAAAGAAAAAGTGCTACGCATCGAAGCCCAGCTCCGCAGGGAACTGGCTCCGGCCCGCAGCCTGCCCCAAGTAGCCGACGTACGGGTGCTGGGTGCCATCGGAGTGATAGAAATGAAACATCCCGTGGACATGGCATGGATGCAACGCCGGTTCGTGGAAGAGGGTATATGGGTACGTCCGTTCGGACGGTTGGTGTACGTGATGCCTCCGTTTGTCATCCGAACGGAGGAACTGGCAAAACTGACAAGCGGACTCTTGAAAATCGTAGGAGAAATACCCGCCGGACAAAAACAGTCATTATAAACCGCAACAAACCACACACCGAATATGGAAACACCGGACAAAACATATACCGAAACGCTCGAAGCCTTGCAACGTTCAGGCAACTTGCGAAACCTGCCACAAGCCGGGCACCGGGACAAATGGATGATACGAAACGGTACCGACATGTTGAACTTGTCATCCAACGATTATCTGGGCCTGGCCTCCGACTTGTCGCTACGCGATGAATTCATGAAAGGCCTTTCCGAACGCGATTTCTTGCTCTCGGCTTCCTCCTCGCGTTTGCTGACGGGCAATTTTCCCGTCCACGACGAACTGGAAAAGATGCTTGCCTGCTTGTTCGGACGGGACGGGGCACTGGTCTTCTCCAGCGGTTATCACCTGAATACAGGCATTTTGCCAGCCGTGGCAGACGCACACACCCTGATACTTGCCGACAAATTGGTACACGCCAGCCTGATAGACGGCATCCGCCTGTCGGCTGCAAAATGTATCCGCTACCGCCATCAGGACTACACGCAACTGCAAACCCTGTTGGAAAAGCACCATCATGATTTTTCCAGAATCATCATCGTGACAGAAAGCATTTTCAGCATGGACGGCGATGTGGCTCCTCTCACCCGTTTGGCCGAGCTGAAAAAAACATATCCCAACGTCATGCTTTACGTAGACGAAGCACATGCCGTCGGAGTACGCGGACAGAAGGGGTTGGGAATAGCCGAAGAACAAGGGTGCCTGAAGGACATAGACTTCCTGTGCGGCACGTTCGGCAAAGCACTGGCCTCAGTAGGGGCATACGTGGTATGCAGCCAAACGATAAGGGAGTATCTGGTCAACCGCATGCGTACATTGATCTTCACCACGGCCCTGCCTCCCTTCAATACCGCCTGGACGAAGTTCGTACTGTCCCGTCTGGGCACGTGGAGCGAGCGCCGCAACCGGCTCGCCAAACATTCGCTCCACGTACGGCAAGCGATACAAGAGAGTGGCAAATCCTGCCCGTCTTCGAGTCACATCATTCCCGTGGTAATAGGAGAAAGCCACGACACCATCCTGAAAGCGGAGGACATGCAGCGCAAAGGATTTTACGTCCTGCCCGTTCGTCCGCCCACCGTACCGGAAGGGACTTCCCGTCTGCGTATCTCGCTCACTGCGGCCTTGACCGACGAGGAGACAGACCGTATCTGCACGGCATTGGCGACACTTTAAAGATAGAACAAAAATGAAACAAACATTCATAAAGAAAGAAGGACATCCCCGGCTCATGTTGTTTTTTGCCGGATGGGGAAGCGAAGAAAACCTGTTCCGACACCCCGTGGAAGAAGGTTATGACTACCTGCTTTGCTTCGACTACCGCACGTTGGATTTCGACTACACCCAAATCGAGGGTTACACTGAAATCAGACTCCTGGCATGGTCGATGGGCGTATGGGTGGCAAGCCGGGTCTTCACGGGGCATTCCTTCCCGTGGCAAATGAAATTGGCTGTCAACGGGACGCCTTTCCCGATAGACGACCGGCGCGGGATTCCCAAAATGATTTTTAAAGGCACATTGGAACACTTCTCGGAAGACACATTAGCGCGTTTCCGCCGCAGGATGTGCGGCTCTTCCGGACAAACGGAAGAATTCCTGTCCCGCACCCCCACCCGTACGGCGGAAGAACTCCGCGAAGAACTGGCCGCACTGGCACAAGGAATAACCGCATACGGAAGTTCCTCTTTCATCTGGGACAGGGCCATCATAGGCAACCGGGACAAAATATTCCCGCCACGCAACCAACATGAGGCATGGCAAGGAACGGAAATCATGGAAACGGAAGCCGAACACTACGAGACATCGCTGTTCAGCCGTCTGCTCGAAGGAAAGGGGGAAGAATGGACAAGGCATTGATACGGCAACGTTTTGCGAAAGCGACCGACAGCTACGACCGACAAGCCGGAATGCAAAAACACGTGGCCCGGCACATGGCTGAGGCCATCAAAAGACACATCTCCGACAGCGACGGTTGGAACGTGCTTGAAATCGGATGCGGGACAGGGCTGTTCACCCGTGAATATCTCCGTGAGGTCCGTCCCGGCCGCTTGCTCCTGAACGACATCTGTCCCGAAGTGGAACCTTACCTGTCCGGACTGCCTACCGCCTCCCCCATACGTTTCCAAGCCTGCGACGCCGAGACCCTGCGTTTTCCTGCGGGACAACATCTAATCGTTTCGTGTTCGGCCGTCCAATGGTTCGAGCGTCCCGAACGGTTCCTTTCCGGTTGCCGGGAACTGCTGACAACCGGGGGATACTTGGCCTTCAGTACATTCGGCCCGCAGAACGTAAGGGAAGTGGCCTCGCTCACTTCCGAAACGTTGCCCTACCGCTCATTAGAGGAACTGCGCCGGACACTTTCGGGCGTATACCAAATCGTGTACAGCCGGGAAGAAATCCTGCATTTCACATTCCCCTTACCCTTGGATGTGCTGAAACATTTGCAGGCGACCGGCGTGACAGGCCTACGAAGCCGGAAATGGACCAAAGGCCAACTGGAAGATTTCTGCCAACGCTACCACAGGCAATATGCCGCACAAGACGGGACTGTCCCCCTGACTTACCACCCCATTTATATGATTTGCAAAAAACAAGAAAAATGAAAGAAAATGTATTTTTCGTGAGTGGCATCGACACCGACACAGGCAAAAGTTATGCCACCGGCTATCTAGCCAAATTATGGAACGGACAAGGCATCCGTACGATTACCCAGAAACTGATCCAGACGGGGAACGACGGACTTTCGGAAGACATCGAACTGCACCGCCGCATCATGGGCACGGGACTGCTGCCCGAGGATACCGACGGACTGACCATGCCCGAAATTTTCAGCTATCCCTGTTCTCCGCACCTGGCTGCCGAGATAGACAAACGTCCGGTGGATTTCGACAAAATAGAACGTGCCACACGGCGGCTCAGCGAAACCTACGATGCGGTCTTGCTGGAAGGAGCGGGCGGCTTGATGGTACCCCTCACCCGTGATTTGCTGATCATCGACTACATCGCCCGTCGCCATTATCCGCTTATTTTCGTCACCTCCGGCAAATTGGGAAGCATCAACCATACCTTATTGAGCCTGGAAGCCATCGCACGCCGGAATATCCGGCTGCACACGGTCGTGTACAACCTATACCCCGAAGAGAAAGACGACATCATCCGGCGCGATACGGAAAGCTACATCCGTCATTTACTGGAGAAGGAATATCCGGAAACCCAATTCATGACCCTCCCGCTCATATAGCCGGAAGTCCCGAAAGGATGCCGGACAACAAAGGGGCTAAACCCCTATTTCGCCGCTCCCGATGCAAATCTCCGCCGCCGCATCATACACCACCCCAAACTGTCCGGGAGCTATCCCCTGTATCCTTTCGGGACTTTCCAACCGGTAGCCATGCCCTGCGCGATGCAGGCGGCCTTTCATGAAATGGGGCTGGTGGCGCGTCTTGAAGGTGACGTCCACTTCCGGCGCGTCGCCCCACGGGTTTTCCGTAATGAAATGGAAGTCCTTCAAATTAAAACTATGTCCATACTGCAAAAGCGTGTCATAACCATGAGACACGTAAAGAATGTTTTGCTCCACATCCTTCTTTACTACAAACCAAGGTCCACCCCCCAGTCCTAAGCCCTTGCGCTGGCCAATGGTATGGAACCAATACCCTTTGTGCGTGCCGATGCGGCGTCCGGTCTCGATTTCTATCACCGCTCCTTCCCGTTCGCCCAAAAAACGGCGTACGAAATCATTATAATCTATCTGTCCCAAGAAACAAATGCCCTGACTGTCCCTGCGTTTGGCCGATGGCAGACGCTGCGTATCCGCAATGCGTCTCACCTCTTCTTTCATCAGGTCGCCCACAGGAAACATCAGCTTTGCCACCTGCAAGCTATCAATCTGCGCCAGAAAGTCCGTCTGGTCTTTCACAGGGTCGCGTGCCGTACCCAGCCATATCTTACCGTCCCGCTCGCGTACCGTGGCATAATGTCCCGTGGCGATTTTGTCGTACCGGTGTCCCACCTCCTGTTCAAAGCATCCGAATTTGATAAGCTTGTTGCACATCACGTCCGGATTCGGGGTCAGTCCCCGCCGGGCACGCTCCATGGCGTAGCCCACCACAAGTTCCCAATATTGCTTTTGCAGGTCCACCACCTCAAGGTGCAGGCCGTAACGGCGTGCCGTAGCCGTAGAAAGCTCTATGTCCTCCTCGGCCGTACAGCTCAGCCCTTCGCCCTCCATTCCTATCTTGATATAAAACAAATCCGGCTTATATCCCATTTCGCAAATCCGGTGAACGGCCACTGCGCTGTCCACTCCGCCTGAAATCAATACTGCTATCCTCATATCCGCAACCTTTGGTCTTTATCGCGGCAAAGATAGCGTTTTTCCGTCAAAATGCCATATCCTGACAATTTGACATTCCGCTCCTTTCTCCTTCGTCCATACACACCCAGAGTGGGATTTGTCTGCAAAAAAACGATTCTCACGCATCGGGATTTTATCATTCTGGTATCCGAACGGGGCAAAACGAGAAATAAAGACAGAGACTATCCGCTGACTTCCGCCATGACGAGTGTGTCCGTTTCGGCTTTAGCGAGAATACACTGACATTTTGCATCCGATTCTCGTTCGGAAAAAAGGGTCAGATAATTCGTAAAAGACGAAAAAAGGGAAAAAACCGGCCTGCGAACGTCTTGCTTTTTCACGCCTGAAGCCCGTTTTTTCCACCACCGACTGACATTTCCAAACTTTTCTCAGCCGAATGATTTTCCAATCTCAGTCGAACGATTTTTCATTCGGCTGAGATTGAAACTCATTTTTTAAGAAAAGCCCCTTCGGAATGCTCCATATAAGCATTCCGAAGGGGCTGATTTTTGCATTTTCTTTCTGGATTCTTTTTTCAGGCAGGCCGAAAACCGGGTCGGAAATGACATTTTGCACGCTTTACTCCCGCTTTTTAGGATTTCGTGTCAACTTCCACCCCAAAGTAAGCATATAGTAGCCTTTCACGATATTATAATAAGTCTCTGTCTTCCCCTGCACGTTCACGTCCATATAAACGGAACGCATCTGGCGCAACAAATCCACGCCTTCCACCTTCACCATCAGGCGGTCTTTCAGGAAAGAACGCGAAAGGGAGGCGTTCCATATCAGATAGTCCGTATTCATGGCGGCTTCGTCATAGCCCCTGCGGCTGTACATGTTCAAACGGGTGGACAGGTGGATTTTCCACGGCATCGTGTATTCTCCCAAAAGGCCGTAGCGGAAATCGAAAGCATCCACGGTGTTGAAGTCCGCCCGGCTGCCGTCGGCATGGCGGTAAGTGGCATCACATCCCACATTCAGGGTCAGGCTTCCGCGCTGGTAACCGGTGGAAAGGCAGGCCTTCGTCTCGTGGTTGTGCACCTTGCTCAACACGCTCTCCGTCATCCCCTCCACGGACGAGAGGTCTACGCTACGGTGAAAGTCATAGTTCAAATTCGCTCCCACATTCCAATATTCGGCCATACCTTCTTTCTGAAATGCCAGACTTCCATTGACGCCCCGGTTGCCGTCCACGTTCTGCGGACGGTAAGTGTACACTCCGGTTTCGGAATTGTAGCTGAACCCCTGTGCCACGTCATTCACCCCAAGCCAGGCATTCACGTTCACTTGTGTAAACCACTTTTTCTCCGGGCTGCGGTGCAAGAATCCCGTGCGGAAGTTATACCGCCAACTGTTTTGCAGGTACGGATTCCCCACACGTACGTGCAAGGGGTCGGAAGCATCGCGGACAGACAAACGGTTCACAAGGTCGGGCGTGCCCAAAGCCATGTCGGCATTGACCATGAACGTCCTGAAATATCTTGTACCTCCAAACCAATAGACCAAATAAGTGAAATCGGGCTGAACACGGAACACGCGACGTTGCAGGCCGGCATCTATCTCCTCCCGGCGGTAGCGCATGTCTTCCTTCGACTGTGTGAAAGGCAGATGGAAATTGAACCAGACGTATTTGTCCTCCGTCCGCCGAGAATAGAAAGTACGCAGCCCTAAAGTATGCACCCGAGAAAGGTCATGCCGGTAGTAACTGTTCGGCACGTCCAACGCTGCGGACAATTCGCGTGCGGAAGGCAATTCGCCCAAATGCCGAGCCGCTCCCACCTCCCAACCGGCCAGACTGTCCAGACGATAGCGTGGCGAGGAGTCGGAACGATAATCCTGCTTATATATATAATAAGTAAGGAAATGCCAGTCGTTCGGAAAGTTGAAAGTGTATTCCGCCGAGGGTTGGTAATAATAATTACGCCGACGTCCGCGGTCGTAACGGTTGCGGCGGTCGGCTTCGGACCCGGACGAAGCATAATCCAGCAGGTAATGCTCGAAACGGTCGTTCTCCGTCCGGCTGAGAGAGCCGGTGAATCGCAACTGGAGATTGTCACCCCACGGCAACTTGGCGTCCCACATCATGTCATGCCCCACATTGTACTTCCATTCCTCGAAAAGCGACCGGGTGGAAGAGCGGTTCAGCCAGCGCATCCGTGCGCTTCCGGACGAGGGAAGGAGAAAAGCGGAATCGAGCACCTCGTCGATGCCTCCCACGGCCGAAGGGTCGGTGTCGAAAGCCGCATCACGGGCATAACCGTGCGTGTCCGTACGGTCGTAACCTACGTAGGAATGCACGGTGAGCAAATGGTCCTTTGTTTTCCACGTCAACCAGTTATTGGCATTCACCCCCATATAATCCACGTCTTGAAGGGAAGAAGAACGGGTGTAACGGTTACCTTGCGGCAAGTAAGCCTCCGTAGCCGATTTCCGATTTACATCCCTGTCGCTCCATTCGGCATTGGCCGTGAGGCTGTTCTCAATGCCTTTCGCCTTATTCTGCCAGAAAAACTCCCCACCGGTCTGCCGGGTGACAAACTCACCGTTGGTCAGGCTTTCCTCCGGCCATTCGCCGTTTTCGCCCGGCCGATCATTATACACGTTGGTGTTGTTCATCCCGCCGAAAAGGGTGACACGCGAGCGGTCGGAATAACGCAGGCCGAAAGCCCGTCCGGCATAGCGGCTGTCCGTACCGCCTCCCGCCGCGACATTGGCCATATAGCCGGTGTTGTATTCACGTTTGAGGCTCACATCCATCACGTAGGCTTTTTTCTCCGTGTCGTAACCGAGGAACTCGCTGCGGTCGGTCGTCTTGTCATACACTTTCACTTGCTGCACCGTGAAGACAGGCAGGTTGTCGAGCATCTTACGGTTGTCGCCCTTGAAAAAGTCCGTACCGTTCAGCGTCAGGTAATCCACCTTACGGCCATTGACGTAAATCTCGCCGTTCGGCTTCAATTCCGCTCCGGGCAACTGGCGGACCAGTTCATTGAGCATCGCCCCTTCGGACAAGTTGAAGGCATCTGCATTGTAGACCACCGTATCGCCCCGGTAAGCCACCCGGATTTTGGTAGCCTTTACCACCACTTCTCCCAAACTGCGGTCTGCAAACGACGCATACGGACGACGGCGCATCTCATGATGCCGAGCATCGACGTAGGGATTGCGTGCCACGTAACGCACCGCGCAATCCACGTATTCCGGATAGTAATCGGGATGCTCGGCTTTGATGATGTAACGCGCCCGCCGGGCGGGTACATCGAACTTGTAATAGGTGTCCTCCTGCGGTGTACCGGAATTGAAACATTGCACGTGCATGGTGTCCACCACAGTGCTGTCTTCGCGCATCAATGTGACGAACGTGCCGTGAAGGGCGGCATAGGTGAAACCGTCCTTCACATGCCCCCAAAGGGGTATGGTGCGCACCTGGGTCGTATCTTCACGCGCCCCGGTTTCTTGGGCCCGGGCCGCCATTCCGGACGACACGCCATACAATAGCCCCAATGTCCCTATAAACTTTAACAGTCCTTTCATTCGGCTTCCTTGTTTTTCCATTTATCAAAATAAGGCTTTCCGCAAGCCTCTCGTCTTGCTTCCTCAAAAGTAACGATTTAAATGATGAACAAAGATAATTCTTTTAACTTTCTCTTTTTACCCCCCCCATTTTTTAAAATCTATTAACTCTTCTTTTCCTAAAATCATTCCCCTCTTACATGATAGGGAAATACCTACCGCAAAATAGGAAAAATCCTTTTCACGTCTCATGGAAAAGCCGGATATTTGCAACGTAGAAAAGATGAAGTACGAACCGTTAAACAACAAAGACATGAAAAAGTTATTAGGACTGATTACCGCTCTATACTTCGGACTGGCCAGCCTTAATGCCATGTCTTACGAAGAAGCCCGCGACCGGGCCAGGTTCCTGACGGACAAGATGGCGTATGAACTGAACCTTAACGACCAACAATACAATGACGCCTACGAAATCAACCTGGACTACCTGATGAATATCCGGACGGCAAGCGACGCTTCGAGCGTGTATCTGGAATACAGAAACGCTGATTTGCGCTTTATCCTCTACGACTGGCAGTATGCTTTGTTTCAGGCTGCCACTTACTTTTTCCGTCCCGTGATATGGAGGACTTCCGGCTGGTTCTTACCGGTGTATACCATTTACAGCCCGAGCCGCTTCTATTACAGTCCACCAAGGGTATATCAGGTGTACAGGGGCGGACACTACCATTACCGGCACGAACATCGGCAGAGCTTCTATGCTCACCGACGCCCGGTATGGAACGGAGGATTGAGAGGGGAAAGCAGAGGCCCGTTACCGGGCCGGCCGGCCCTACCTCCTCATCGTCCCGGGTCGCACAACGGCAACGGCAGCCCCGGTTTTCATTTCGAATCACCCGGCAGACCGTCACGACCAGGCCAACGTCCGAACGACCACCGCGGCAATGGTTTCCGTTTTGAACCCGTCCAAAAACCGGGAAATCAAGGAACGAAACCGGACAACGACAACAAACGGCCATCTGTTGCACGGCCGCAGTCGAACAACAGCAACCGGGAATATCCAGTGACGAATCCGCAACCGAGAAGTCACTACAACAGACGGAGTTCCACACGGACAACGGTAAACCGTTCATCGGTACGTCCGGAATCCTCAACGGCAAAGCCGCAAAGATCTCCGAGAGTGCAAAGCACACAACGGGTACAAAGAAATTCTACGCGTCCGTCTTTCTCTAAACCGACACCCTCGGTCAAAAGAAGTCCGGCTGCCCCACGCAGCAAACGTGAATCTAAGAGATAGCGACCCGCGTATCGCCAAAAAGAAATATAAACCAAAGAAAACTATGAATTGAATCTAAATAAGGAAACCTCAACTATGAAAAGTCAGTGTTTTCACTGATTAAAAGAACGGTCTCTCCGTGAGGGAGAGGCCGTTTCTGCTTTTATACAACCTGCAGGTCAACGCCTTTTTCCGGAAAGTCTGATAAGAATAATTTGCAATATTTTGGGGATTTTACAGTAACTCTCCTGTGATTAATCGCTATCTTTGGATAAAAAACCATAAAACGAGCTATTCCTCAGCCTATCATCCGGCAGATAAAAGATAAGGAACTCCTGGCTGGAAGCTCGGTAGATTACGCCCGCGACATGTTCCTTTTCAGTTTCTACACGCGAGGCATGTCTTTTGTAGACATGGCATATCTGAAAAAAAAGGATTTGCACAACGGCATACTGACCTATCGCAGAAAAAAGACCGGACAGCAACTTTCTATCAAATGGGAACAATGTATGCAGGAAATTATAGAAAAATACCCTCCTAACCCAACAGAGTACCTGCTTCCGATCATTACATCAACCGACGAAGACGAACGCCTGCAATACCGGAACTCTCTCACGCTGGTAAACCGGAAACTCAAGATTCTGTCCGTCTTCGTACGCAGTCCTCATCCTTTGTCTATGTACGTTGCGAGGCATTCCTGGGCAAGTATCGCTAAAAGTAAAAACATACCCCTATCCATCATCAGTGAAGGAATGGGACATGATTCCGAAACCACCACACAGATTTATCTGGCTTCTTTGGACACGACTATCATAGACAGAGCCAATTATTTAATCTTAAACGACTTGTAACAGGACTTCCTTCCATATAAGGTGGGTTAGTTGCACTATAAGTTCAGAATATGACAACGATGTACTTCATCCGTCTCTCCCGGTGTTCCCGGGAGAGATGAATCTAAAACTGTCCCATAAAACACACTACCATGGTTCTAAATCTCTCCCAACCCTTCGTGGAAATAAAAAAATCACTTAACTTTATCCCCTCTTAAAAGAAAAAATCATGAGTGACGGAAATTTCAATCGCAGTTTATTACCTCACACCCCTTATCACAGTGGTTTACAAGCAGGAAAAGCCATGGCTCGTATGCAAGCCATAGAGACCTTCAAATGTTATTTGGCAACACTGCATCCCGACTTTACAGAGGAAGAACGAAAAGAACAAACGGAAATCTTCAAAAAGATGCTATCGGCTAAATTGTAACCGAAAGAACTGTCCTATTCACCTTCCGCACAACACCAATCTCCTTGTATTATAATAGAGTTTATATAAAATAAAGAACTGGATTATTGAAAGAGTGCCCTAAAACTTTATTCTATCATATCGTTTAATAATAGTAACCTACATAGGGCTATAAAAGCAGGAACAGAATAAAATCAAAAGTTCAAAGCACTTTTTTCTTTGAAAATTTGGATGAATGAAAATAATCCCGTACCTTTGCATCGCTTTTGAGGAAGAGAGCTTCCCGGACAAAGTATTGGAGAGATGGTAGAGTGGTCGATTACAACGGTCTTGAAAACCGTCGTGCTGAGAGGCACCGGGGGTTCGAATCCCTCTCTCTCCGCAGAACCCCAAAGACAAAAAGGGGTCAAAGTATGACAAATCCCGTAAAATCAAGGTTTTACGGGATTTTTTATTTCTCTTCTCGGACATCCGAAAGACACAAAAAAGCCCCGTTTGGACAGAGTACCGTTACTAAATCGTTACTGAAAACAGACGATTGATTTTAGTAACGATTTTTATGGTAAGTCTCTGATTTGTCGTTTGTTGTCTTCAAAGTGTCTGCTCACAACCCAATTATTAATTATTTCTTTGCCGCTAAAAGTTTTTACCCTCGGCAAAGAGGCAAAAAAAGGAGGTATTATGAGCAAGAGTACATTCAAGATTCTTTTCTACATTCGGAAGAATCAAGTAAACAAAGAAGGCAAGTCGGGAATCATGCTCCGTTTGACCGTTGGAAAATCCAGTGTAAGATGCTTCCTAAAACCAAAGAGCATCTTACACTGGAATTTCCAACAAAAAGCGACACTGTAACGGCCATCCTCGGTTGCTTTCCGAATCAGTAAATTCTTGACACTCATAATCTCATTTTACAATATGAGTGTTTTCTTTCCCCCAATTTCGTGCCGCTCGTTTCAGAAGCCATTTGCAAATCAAAGCATGAAAAGGACGAATAAAAAAGAAATAGACTTTACCTAACGAATTGTGATACTTGACAACGGTTGTTATCCGAATGGATTGGCACTGCGTCGGAGCATCGGGTATATCACATTGCAACAATACCTGAAACTCCAGATGCTTATCAGACTTTCCGAAAGTGACTTTTCCTTCGTCTTTCTCCTTTATCAAATCTGTAAACCCATCTCCTCCTTGAAGTCCGAAAGGCTTTACCAGCCAGTCACGAAACCTGAGCAGGTATTGAACGGGCTTAGGATAATAGACAAACATCATCCGGAATAAATCTTTGGCAGTCATCCTGCTAGTATTTCGAAGGACTGTCGTATAAGTGTCAATATAGTCGGCTTCCATTTTGCATACCATTAAATAAATTCAAACCGGAAAGGTCTTTCCACGTAGTTGTTGAACTTAACTTTAGGAATTCCCAATGCCATAGCCGCATGAATCTTCCCCTCAATGCCAAGGAGTTGTTCCAAACCTCCCTTTTTCAATCTGATGGCAGAACAAAGGAAACCTGCGTAGAATTGGCTTACTCCTAAGGTCTCAGCCATCAGAGACATATTCTGATAAGCCAAATCAGCGTTGGTCGCTCCAAAAAAATCCCTCTGGTCAGTACAGATGAGGATTACCGTTCTGGCTTTCCGGAGAATAATGTCATTTCCTTTGTCGTACTCAGCTACAACATTTAGCATGGATGGCAGATTGTCATAATACTGCGGACGAAACCGGCGAAGGAAAGGTTTCAATAGCGGATTTTGCAATATATGAATGATGTGTTTGTAAGAGTCTGCCACGAAACGGCTAAGGATTTGCAACTGCGATGCGGAGTTTATCACCTTGTAACATACATCTTGTGCATTATGGGCTGTAGGTGCATAGCTTCCGGCCTCCATGATTTTCTGCAAACATTCTTTGGGAACGGGCTGCCCGGAAAACGTCCTGTTCGACCTCCTTTTCTTGCATAACAGCAGGAACTGTTCACTTGTCGGACAATCTTCCGTTTTGAACGGATGTATCTTCTCCGTCGGATAGGCGGAATGGTGCAAGGCGTGTGTCGGACAAACAGCAGCACACTGTCCGCAACCGATGCACCGACCGAGCGAACCTACTTCAACCATCCGGTTTGCACTGTTCCTCACCAATACATGAGAAGGACAGACTGCAACGCATCGAATGCAGTTGATACAATTAGAAGAAATTCGGATATTAAATTGCATAGAGTGCATGATGATTCAAGTATTTTGTAATGTCATTCGATTCATAATTATCTAAATAGAATAATGTCGAAGATCCCCGTGCCGTCTTCGACAACCACATGGCAAACCCTTGACTAATATTTTGTATCCGTTCACAAAGATAGGAAAAATAAGAAGAAAGGATTCCCATTTCACTTATATTAATAAGGTGTAGAAAGCCCCAAGAGAACTATAAAAAAGACGGTCTCACAACAATGCGGAACACCCTGAAACAAACAAGAAACCGGCCGACCGTCTCTTTACGGACACAGTCGGCCGGAACAATTATATAAGAACGATGGCGGCACTCCACAAATGCACGCCCTCCCCTATCGCAAATCCTTAACGCACCAAGCGGTTAGTCGCAGAATCCGGAAAAACGACAGTAGGAGTAAACGTCTTGGCTTCTTCAAAATCCATCATGGCGTATGAGATGATAATACAAATGTCTCCTACCTGCACTTTACGGGCAGCCGCGCCGTTCAGGCAAATACACCCCGAACCGCGTTCACCTTTTATAATATAGGTTTCCAAACGCTCACCATTGTTGTTGTTCACAATCTGGACCTTTTCTCCCGCAATCAAATTAGCCGCATCCATCAAGTCCTCATCAATAGTGATACTCCCCATATAATTCAAATTAGCCTCCGTCACACGCACACAGTGCAACTTCGACTTCAGCACTTGGATCATCATACCCTTTTGCTTTTAATCTTATTCTTTATATCTAACGTGATCTATCAAACGAATAGGCTGGCTTCCACAGAAAACGGTGATACACCCTACGATGTCATCCGAATCCGACCAACTGTCCAGTTCCTGCAAAGACCCGCCATCCACTATGGCAAAATATTGCACTTCCAGTCCCACTATGGCATTCAACGAATCCACCACATATTGCCGGGTCTCTTTCAAGGTATGGTTCGTAGCAAAATTCTTGCTTTTAGAAAGAATGCCGAAGATATGGGCCGCTACGGCCTTCTCCCCATCCGTCAATAAGGTGTTACGGCTACTCATGGCCAGACCGCTTTTTTCACGGACAACCGGACAAGGCACTATCTCTACCTTCAGATGCAAATCTTCGACCATGGCACGAATCACGGCAATTTGTTGGAAATCCTTCTCCCCGAAATAAGCACGGCCAGGCTCCACGATGGCAAACAATTTGCTCACAATCTGGCACACGCCATTGAAATGTCCGGGACGGAAAGCCCCTTCCATCACCGTATCCACCGGCGGATAGCTGAATTTCCTGCTATCCGGTTCCGGATACATCTCTTCCACAGACGGCGCGAAAACGAAATCAGCCCCCACACTTTCCAGTAAAACGCAATCCGCATCCAACGTCCGAGGATATTTCTCTAAATCTTTTTTATCATTAAACTGCGTAGGATTCAAAAACACACTCACTACGGTCACATCATTTTCTGCTACACAACGTCTCACCAAGGAAGCGTGGCCCTCATGCAATGCACCCATCGTAGGCACCAATCCAATCTTTTCACCCTTTGCACGCGCCTCTGTCAAGTTGCGTTGCAAATCTTCAATTGTATGAATTAACTTCATTTGTGGTTGATTTTAAACTGCATTCCCTAAAAAACTCTGCAAAATAACATATAAAATACCACATAGCAAAAACATTAGCCAAATAAATACGTGAAATTAATGAAAGAATTAAGCTCTATTCCCTTGAAAAAGGCAATAATGCCAAACTTTTTTCGTATCTTTGTGCCAAGGAAAAAGTGAACATGACAATGAAGGCAAAGAAAATACTATTCATTACTCAAGAAATGACGCCTTATGTTCCCGATTCGGAACTGGCTGCTATGGGTAGAGAACTTCCTCAGGAAATACAGGAAAAAGGACGAGAAATCAGAACATTTATGCCCAAATGGGGAAATATCAACGAACGTCGCAACCAGCTCCACGAAGTGATTCGTCTTTCCGGCATGAATTTAATCATAGACGATACCGACCATCCGCTCATCATCAAGGTAGCTTCGATTCAGGCCGCCCGGATGCAAGTATATTTCATAGACAACGACGATTACTTCCTGAAACGCCTGATGGCTCTCGACGAAAATGGCAACGAATATGAGGACAACAGCGAACGGGCCATATTCTATGCGCGGGGCGTATTGGAGACTGTAAAGAAACTTCGGTGGGTTCCGGACGTCATCCACTGCCAGGGATGGATGTCGGCTTTGGTCCCCCTCTATGTCAAGACCGCCTATAAAGAAGAGCCTTCATTCCGCGACAGCAAAATCGTATATTCCATGTCTTCCGAAGGCTTGAAACAGTCGATGGGCACGAACTTCGGCAATTGCATAACGTTCAGGGACGTGAACGCATCTGTTCTCGAAGACTTCAGCCCGGAAGTGACATACGACGAATTGAACAAATTAGCCATCAATTATTCCGACGGACTGACCGTGCCCGATACGGACAAGTTCCAAGCCTTTGCCGAATACGCACAAAGCAAACAGATTCCGGTGTTGGAAAACGTCAGTGCTGCCGATGCCGATGCTTTTGCCGACTTCTACGACAAAGTATGGAGCCAGGGCAAGAGTGAAGACTAAAAACATTTATCATCCTCCGCAAACATGAAATTCAAAACTTCATTCATCACGTTGATCGGATTATGCAGCGTGGCTTGTGACGACACGACCGATACCATCGGTATTTTCACGGATTCCGATAACATCAACGCTTCCACTTCGGTGTATGAAGCCAGTACACAGTCACTATTGGCTGATTCCGTTTTAAGCAATAGCAACAGTTCCTATTTGGGACGTATGACCGACCCGGAAACGAACATGCAAATCAAAGCCGAATTTCTGGCCCAGTTCAGCACGTTGGAAAACTATGAATTCCCTGCTTACGACCTGATGGTCAAGAACGAGCAAGGAGAAATCGAGGCGGACTCCATTGAAATAAGATTATACTATGAAAAGTATTATGGAGACGAGAATAATCCGATGAAGGTCGATGTATATGAACTGGACACTGCAAACGTCGTACGCGAGGACACTACGTATTACAGCAATGCCGATTTCAGCCGGTATATCAACCGCCACGCAACGGGTCCCATTACGCGAAAGGTCTTCACGACAAAGGATTTCACGTTGTCGGACGACTATCTGGAAAGCAGCTCATACACTCCGAACATACGTATCGTGCTACCTAAAGAATACGGCACATTCATCATAAAGAAATACTACGAGAACAAAGACTTTTTCAAGAATTCATATAATTTCATACACCACGTATGCCCCGGCTTTTATTTCAAACTGACGGACGGGGACGGTACGATGGTTAAGATGAGAGTAGGAGCCATGAATCTCTATTTCAGGTATAAAGATGCCGAAAAAGACACGGTTTACGTGGGTATGAGTCGTTTTGCAGCTACTCCCGAAGTCTTGCAGAATACTTACGTGGAAAATGATGGTCTGGCCGAATTGATAGAACATGACACCCAATGCACTTACTTGAAAACTCCCGCCGGAGTGTTTACGGAAATCACACTTCCCGTAAACGAAATCTACCAAGAACACCTCAACGACAGCATCAGTCAGGCTCAATTCTCCTTGTATCGCTATAATGCCGCAAACCAGGAATCGGCCTTCGAGGTTCCCCAGACCCTGTTGTTGGTGCGCAAGCAAGACATGTACACGTTCTTTGAAGAAGGGAAAGTGCCGGACGAGAAAACATCCTACGTCACATCTTTCAACAGCAGTTATAATACTTATACTTTCTCCAACATCAGCAACTTGGTATCATACTGTAAGAGAGAGAGGAACGAAGAGTCTGCCAAAGCCGGCATCACACCGGAGGCTTGGGAACAGCAGCATCAGGACTGGAACAAAGTGGTACTCATTCCTGTTGAAACCAACCGGGACAACAGTAACAATATCGTCAGCGTAACGCATGACATGGGACTGGGAAGCGCAAAGCTGGTGGGCGGCGCGACGGACAAGCTCAAAATCCAGGTGATTTACAGCACATTCAATTGACCCATATCTATGTGTCAGACTTCTGGCAAGATATAAAAAGAACAGGCGGAAAGGTTATAAGCCTTCCGCCTGTTCTTTTTATCTTCTCCCACACCCTCTTTACCCCCACCCTTTTCGGAAAAACAGACACGGGCATGCCCAAAAATCATCCTGCGCCAAACGGCAAACCAATCTCAGCCAAACGATTTTCAAATCTCAGGAGAACGGAATACGAATCTCAGGAGAATGTAACTACACTATAATCCAAATAGTTATAAAAAAACTATATTTTGACAAAAAGGCTCCAGCCTTCCACGTTTGGGACAAACGGAACACCGTCCCCGACATACACGGAAAAGGCCAACTTGCTCCTTTTCACAGCAAGTTGGCCTTCATGCCTTTACCCTTCCCCGGATTCGGTATCCCCGGGGAAGCCCACGCAAACACTATTTTTTAGCGGAAGACTTGCGCGTAGAAGCTTTCTTAGGTTCGCCTTCCTCGGGAACCAACTTCTTCATACGGGCATTCAAACGTGCAATCTCTTTGTCCTTCACCTCCAATTCTTCTCCCTGGTTCTTAATCAGCGTAAGCAGTGAATTCAATTCTTCGTTGTCTATATCGCGAGGATACATGCCATTCACCCTGTTAATGAAATCACCGAGGATATTCATATAGTTCGTAAAGGCATCGTAGGGAGAATCATAAATTCCGCGGTACATGTTCCAGCTACTGGATTTCGTAGTCATAAAACGGAAATTGTTGGTGGCTTGCAGATAATCCCAGTCCTGTTTGATACGGCGGTCGTTACAAATGCGCACGCGGTCGGCCACGCTATACAACTTGTTGAAGGCCTCGCGCTGCATGCCATTTCCCAACCAGCAACTGATATCGCGCTCCTCATCAACCCACGACATAGGGTAAGGTACTTCAAGCGCATCCACCGACTTATGATGGTCTATCACTTCCGACGGGGTCGAGAAAGAGATTCCACGGGCTTTGGCACAAGCCGGCAGCGCCTTGAGGAACTCCAGTATATTGGACGAAAGCGGCTGGAACATACCCAATGCGCACAACTCCATGAAGATATTAATCACTTGCTCCTCTTCCGGTACTGCTGCTATCCAATCCATATAGGTGTCGGCAAACAACGGATATTCGCTCCAAGTGGAATTGCTGAAACGCAAGGATATATCGTCCGACAATTTATAATCCCGTAAAAGAAGTTTCAGGTTCGGGTTTTGCGCACAATGGTACACAAAATGCGGGCTCTTCCAGCCTAAGATATGCTTGGCTCCTTCCGTCAATACTCCTTTGAATCCCATGGAAGCCACCGTGCTCCCGATATCGTCGGAATATATCAAGGAAGAATTGCGGAATACTTTAGGAGACTTGCCGAAAAGTTCCTTGATCTTGCGTGACATTCTCAAAGTCTCCTCCCGGAAACTTTCCTCATTGGCCAGGGAAGACAAGCCGTGGGAATAAGGTTCCGCCAAGAACTCCACACACCCCGTTTCGTTCAGTTCCTGCAACAACTCTATCACCGTCGGTGCATAATTCTCCAACAACTCAATGGCGCAACCTGAAATGGAAAAAGCCACTTTGAAGAAACCGGGATTCTCCTTAATCATCTGGAGGAGGGTCTGAAGAGCCGGCAGATAGGAATGCTCGACCGTATTGGTAATACTGCACTCGTTCTCATAGTCATCGTAATAATAATGGTCCGTACCGATATCGAAGAAGCGATAACGTTTCAAATGTATATTTTGATGAATTTCGAAATAAAGGCATATCGTTTTCATGTCTTAGGATTTTAGATTATTTATATTTTTGAATTGTCTCATCATAAAGTTTCCGGATGCGTTGGCCCACTTTTTCCCACGTGATGCCGTCCACTTCTTTCTTTCCTTCCACCTGCAAATATTCATGCAAAGAGGGATACATGCAAAGCGCATACATGGCATCGGCCATGGCATCTATATCCCAATAGTCCACCTTGATGCACTTGGACAGAATCTCGGCGCAACCGGATTGTTTGCTGATAATGGAAGGCACTCCGCTTTGCATCGCCTCGAGCGGGGATATTCCAAACGGCTCCGACACGGAAGGCATCACATACACATCGCTGTCACGGAAACATTCGAACACCTGTTTCCCTTTCATAAAACCGGGAAAATGACAACGGTCGGCTATCCCGTAGGCTGCTGCCATCTCAATCATGGAGTTCATCATATCACCGCTACCGGCAAAGCAAAAACGTACGTTGTGTGTACGGTCCAACACTCGCTTGGCCGCTTCGATGAAATATTCAGGCCCCTTCTGCATGGTAATACGCCCCAAGAAAGTCACGACTTTCTCCTTGCGTTCCGAGTAAGGTTTCCTCTGGTCCACAATCTCCTGAAGCTCCTGTGCCAACGGATACACGGCATTGTGCATAGCAAAACACTTTGCCGGATCTTGATGATAATGATTGATTACCGTCTGGCGCGTCAGCTCGCTCACGCACATGATACAGTCCGCGTGGTCCATACCGTTCTTTTCGATACTGTAGACCGTGGGATTCACATTTCCACGACTCCGGTCGAAGTCCGTGGCATGCACATGAATCACCAATGGCTTCCCGCTGACTTGCTTGGCATGGATACCCGCCGGATAGGTCAGCCAATCGTGTGCATGAATGATGTCGAACTGCTGCTGCCGGGCTACAACTCCTGCCACGATGGAATAATTGTTGATCTCCTCGTGCAGGTTGTCCGGATAGCGACCGGAAAACTCCATGCAGCCCAAATCATTCACATACATATATGAAAAATCGGCATAAATATGATCGCGCAAGTCATAATACAGTTGCGGATCCATGTAACTGCCCACCCGGCTGTTTACATAATTCCAATCCACATCACGCCAAACGATAGGCACGCTGTTCATACCTATAATCCTCATAAAGCTTTGGTCTTCATCTCCCCAAGGTTTCGGAATACAAAAAGTGATATCCATATCGGGCTGCAAAGAAAGACCTTTCGTCAGACCATAACTTGCCGTACCGAGTCCTCCAAGAATATGAGGAGGAAACTCCCAACCAAACATTAATACTTTCATATTCAGTTCCTCCTGTCTTTATATATCGTATTTTTCGATTAATTTCACTACACGGAGAATCTCAGCCACATTCATCGCAAAGGATATGGCTCCCCGAGCATGATAAGGCGGATTCCCGTCGAACAGTTCCGGTATGGTACCGACGCAATGCGAAAACATTTCCTCTTCAAAGCCCACCAACACACGTTCCACAAAACTTACACGGCTCTTTTTATACAGACGCAAGCAGGCTTCCATATAAAAGCCAGCCAGCCAAGGCCATGCCGTACCTTGATGATAAGCATAATCACGCTGGACTTGCGGGCCGACGTACATCGGATTATATCCTCCGCTCTTGGGACTCAGTGAACGAAGTCCTTTGGGAGTCAATAACTCCTTTGTACAAATATCAAAAACCGTTTTCTTCTCCGGAAGGCTCAAAGGAGAATAGTCAAGCGCCACAGCGAATATCATATTGGGGCGGACACTCCAATCTTGTTCTTGGTCTTTCTCATCTACGTAATCGAACAAATATCCGTATTGGTTCAAAAACACGTCCTTAAACGCCTGTTCCGCCTTCACAGCCATGGCCGCAAAATGAGCCTCCTCTTCTTTACGCCCTACCATCTGACATATCTCCTCGCTAAACTTCAATGCATTATACCATAAGGCATTGAACTCCACGATATAGCCGCTTCTCGGCACAATAGGACGGCCGTTTGCTGTAGAATTCATCCAAGTCACGGCTTTACTCTTCCCCTGAGCATATACCAATCCGTTTTCTCTGACTTTCAAATTGGGATGAGAACTTGTACTCAGATACATCATGATGTCCTTGGCCAAAAGGCCATATTTCTCGACACATTTCTGCAAAGAAACAATCTTGCCATATTGTTGAATACACCAAACCGCCCACAAAAGAATATCCGGATGTTCTATTTCATGTATTTTCACGCTCAACGGCTCGCCGGCCATAAATTCCCGAATGCCTTTTTCCACCGTCTTCATGCACATTTCAAACTGCTCCACCTCTTCATTGACCAAAGTCAATCCTGGCAAAGCAATCAGCATATCACGAGCACGGCATTTAAACCATGGATAACCAGCCAGAATATAATTCTCTCCGTCTACATGATAATAGAATTGATGTGCAGAATTTACCAGACAATGATAGAAATTATCCCGTGAAGTACGGATCTTCGCTTCAAAATCTGCTATCTGTTTCAACTGAGTGGTCTTTATCTCAGACAACCCGGCGGAAAAGACCACACTCTCGCCTTTCTTAATCTTCAGTTCAAAATAACCGGGCACATAGAGATCCTCATTAAAGGCATATCCTCTCTCCAATTCTTTCGGATACTCCACTCCACGATACCAATCCGGCTGAAAAACAAAATCGTTTTTCTTGTTCAACTGCATGTAAAGCTCGGGATAACCGTCATACATACAAGTTTTGATACCATTCGACACTTCTTGATAGTCCCGGTTCACCCTTGTGTTTTCATGTGTGTACTCCCTCACACAACGGAATGCCAGAAATGGACGGAGCTTCAAAGTCGTTTCGGAATGGGCGTCCAAAAGCGTATAACGGATGATAATGCGGTTTTCATAATGTTGAAACACCTTTTCTTTCTTCAGAACCACCCCTCCTACACGATAGATTGTAGTAGGCACCTGATCACAATTAAATTCTCGAATGTACTTATGACCATTCGGACTGAAATTGTTCCCTTGATACTTGTGAAGCCCTAAGTTAAACTCAGCCCCGTGTTGCACCACCGTCTCGTCCAACGAAGACAGCAACACATAATTCTCATCGCCCAATTCCGGTATCGGGACGACCAACAAACCATGATATTTTCTTGTATTACAATCCACGATAGTAGAACAAGAATAAGCACCCGAGCGATTAGACCTCAAAATCTCTTTGGGTAACGCTTCCTCCAAATTGGTCATCAGAGTCTTATCAAAATGAATGTAACTCATAGTCTAGAAATTATATATAAGGTTTTCACTTTACTGTTTATTTTGTCTCTGTTTTTATTTATGCAACCCAAAAATAATAAAAATCCAATTATGAGCGAAATTTTATGATAACATATTTTTAAGAATTCATAAAAATATGCTGTAGAATATGTTTTTATAATCTTAAGATTTCATGAATCTATCAAGATTTACTAATTTTGTGTCGTAATACATAATTTGCAGCAGATTTGATTTATGGTCAAAAAGGAAATGGACAACAAAGAGATTCTGGAAAAAATCTCTGATTTATGTAAACCACTCACCCCAGAACAACGCGAATATTTAACAGAAAACCTCACGGTTTATACATTTAGAAAAAACGAAGCGATTTACAGTGAAGGTGAATTCCCGACTCAACTTATGTGTCTTTTATCCGGAAAGGTAAAAATATTCAAGAACGGTGTCAGCGGGCGTAATCAAATCATTCGCGTCATCAAGCCCGTAGAATACTTTGCTTATCGTGCGTATTTTGCCCATCAGGAATTTCTGACTGCTGCAGCCGCATTCGAAGCCTCAACGATAGCCATGATTCCTATGACTACCATCACAAAGTTGGTAAGTAGCAATAATGACTTGGCGTGGTTCTTCATCAAACAATTATCTGTAGATTTGGGTATAGCCGACGAACGTACGGTCAACTTGACTCAAAAACATATACGGGGACGGTTGGCCGAGTCTATTCTGTTTTTGAAGGAGAGTTACGGACTGGAAGAAGATGGTTGCACACTCAGCATCTATCTATCCCGCGAAGATTTGGCCAGCCTTTCCAACATGACAACCTCCAACGCCATTCGCACATTGACGAATTTCGCTTCAGAGAAAATCATTGCGATAGACGGCCGGAAAATCAAAATTATATCGGAAGACAGATTGGAAAAGATATCTAAAATAGGATAAGTCTCATGGTTGTCGGCTCCGAACCGTTCAACCCGGTATAATGAAATTCACCCATTCCTGATGTATACCTATTTTCATGGGCGTAGAACCATTTTCCCATACTGCTCCATCCAAACTAATCATAGCCTTTCCGTTATCAAAAAAGTCCACTTCCTTAGTTCTATACGACTTTACGGCTTTATGATTCAAAAAGCGCCCACGAAAAAGCATCCATAAAGCTTCCACCATCTGGCTGATTTCCGGATGCGACACGACTGAAACATCCAATAATCCATTGTACGGAACTCCGCTCGGAGTCTGGCCATAGCCTCTGGCACTACCGATACATACCGTCATCACACTTTTGTCGATGTCATCCAAATTCACTTTGAAATGCATCTTGTGTTCCATACGCTGAAACAGCAACAAAAACATAGACGATAGATGAGAAAGGGTCAGCATTCCCCAAAAACGGCGTGTCTTGTGCTTGATATTCATAATGTTTGCCACCAGACCGACGTTCACACAATTCAAAAAGAAACGGGGATGGCTGTCCTCCATCCGCTCCGGCACACAATACCCTACGTCCACCTTACGGATTCTTCGCTTTATCAGCCAATCTATCGTTTGCTTGTAATTATCTTCCTCGAAGCCCCAAAAATGTGCAAAATCATTTCCCCATCCGTTAGGAATAACCCCGAAAGCAACGCTACGACGAACCTCCTCTCCTTGCGATAACACTCCGTTCAACGCACGATTCAATGCAGCGTCACCTCCCACAATGATAATCGTCGTGTAACCATTGGAAGCAAGCATAGCCGCCAAACGTTCCACGGACTTCGGCCCTTCACTCTGCACGAAATCATAAAGTACGCCTTTCTCCGTCAAATATGAGCGTATAGCCTCCCACTCTTTATGTATATGACGGACACCGTCTTTCGGACAATATATAATCCCCCATCTTGATGGTTCCATAATTCAATTCACTAAAAACGCACAAATATACACAAAACTATTTATTCTCTACTTGAATCTTCTTCTAAATCTTCACTGCAACAGCCAATCTTTAATCTGGCCGATTTTCTGTTCCATCGGCCAACCTGCGTCCAACCAGTTTATCTTAATACCACGACGCTCCATTCCGCGAAACCAAGTCATCTGTCGCTTGGCAAACTGATGGATAGCGGTTTCCAAACCACGGAACATCTCCTCATACGTCAACTCTCCGAGTACATACCGTGTCAGATATTTATATTCCAAACCATAATATATCAGGTCTTCCGCCGGTATCCCTTCGTCTAACAGTCCTTTTATCTCATCAATCATCCCCTCGTCCAAACGTTGCCTCAGACGTTTCGTTATTTTATTACGTCTCAAATCCCGCTCTATGTCCACTCCTATGACCAAGGAACGGATTTCGGGAAAAGCCCTTGCTTCCGTAGGATGCAAACGATAATACTCTTCTATTTCTATCGCGCGTATCGCACGTTTTACGGTATCGACATCCGTCGTATTATGAAGCACCTTATATGAACTCAGTATTTCTGTCAGTTCGGGAAGGCTCTTTTGAGCCAAGTTTGCACGCAAATCCGGATTTTCCGGTACGGGCATCAGATTATATCCTTTCAACACGGACTCGATATATAAACCTGTACCTCCACATAATATAGGAAGCATACGACGCGCTTTCAACGCTTCATAAACTTTCAAAAAATCCCGCTGATACTCAAACAAATTATATTTCGTACCTGGCTCCACGATATCAATCAAATGGTAAGGAACAAAGTGCCCATCGACAACATAATCTTTCAAGTCTTTTCCGGTTCCCAAATCCATACGCCTGTACACCTGCCTGCTGTCTCCGCTAATTATCTCCGTCTTCAGTTCGTAAGCCAAAGCTACAGCCAATGCAGTCTTTCCCGATGCCGTAGGCCCTAATATCGTAATAAGATCATATTTCATCGTATCGCCGTTTACCATATTATAATAACAAAAGCAAAGATACGAAAAAAGCCACCCTCCCAAAAGGAAGATGGCTTCAATTTTATCGTAGAAAACGGGATTAACCGTTAACCTTCTTCATGTGAGCGATCAATTCCAGTACCTTGTTAGAATAACCGATTTCATTGTCATACCAAGAAACCACCTTAACGAAAGTATCAGTCAAAGCGATACCCGCCTTAGCATCGAAGATAGAAGTACGAGTGTCACCCAAGAAGTCAGAAGAAACCACTGCATCTTCAGTATAACCCAGCACACCCTTCAATTCGCCTTCTGAAGCAGCCTTCATAGCGGCGCAGATTTCATCATACTTAGCCGGCTTTGCCAAGTTTACAGTCAGGTCTACTACAGAAACGTCCAAAGTCGGAACGCGCATAGACATACCGGTCAACTTACCGTTCAATTCAGGAATAACCTTACCTACAGCCTTAGCAGCACCTGTAGAAGACGGGATGATGTTGCCAGAAGCAGCACGACCACCACGCCAATCCTTCATAGAAGGACCGTCAACAGTCTTCTGAGTAGCAGTAGTAGAGTGAACAGTTGTCATCAAACCGTCTGTGATACCCCAGTTGTCATTCAAAACCTTAGCGATAGGAGCCAAACAGTTTGTCGTACAAGAAGCGTTAGAAACGAATTGAGTACCCTTTACGTATTTGTCGAAGTTTACACCGCAAACGAACATCGGAGTAGCATCCTTAGAAGGAGCAGACATAACTACGTACTTAGCACCTGCATCGATATGAGCCTGAGCCTTTTCCTGAGTCAGGAACAAACCAGTAGACTCAACTACATATTCAGCCTCGATTTCGTTCCACTTCAAATCAGCCGGATTACGTTCTGCAGTTACGCGGATTGCCTTGCCGTTCACAATCAACTTGCTGTTTTCAACATCAGCTTCGATTGTACCCTCGAAAGCACCGTGCATAGTGTCATACTTCAGCATGTAAGCCAAGTAATCTACCGGACACAAGTCATTGATACCTACGATTTGGATGTCGCTTCTGTTCTGAGCAGCACGGAATACGAAACGGCCGATACGACCGAAACCATTAATACCTACTTTAATCATTTTACTTAATCTTTAAAATTAAAGGTTCTAATATAAGTTATTTAACTCTTTTCTACTATTTTGCAGCATGAGCATTTTGAAGTCTGTCCTCCCTCCGCTTGCGCACTGCAAATTTATGAATTTCTTTTGAAATAGAGCATATAAAAGAGGAAAAAATTAAAAGGAACGAAAATACAAGGAAGTCCCTCCCGAGCGTAGCACCATATGGTCACCGTCGAGCCGTACGACCTCAAATGTCACATCTCCGGAAGGTATACCGAAATGTTTCAGTTTATCCACATCCGCCTCTTGAGACTGATTCCCTTTTACCCTGAAATTATACATACGCAAGGTAGCAGCTCCCTCATTATAATCATACCTGCACACGTACGTCCCATAACCGTTTCCGCCCAAATCCCGAATCTCGGACACTCCGAGCTGAAATGCCCAAAAAAGGCGATTACATTCCGATTGCCCGTCCGTAGCCTCATCCTCTATCCACTCTTGTTTCCAATATCCTTCCAAGTCTGGATATTCCGGAGCCTTATCCGTACAAGACAAACAGAACGGAACAAGCAGACAGAAACAAATCCATTTAAAAACCAAACTGTTTATTTTATACATATCCCCTCCTTTCTTATGGTTATCATACCGCCACCGCTATTACCGAGATAATCACCATGATCCACGGCCGCCGAAACGGAAAAATGCCATCCGGACAACGCCTTGGGCGAATACGTCACTTCATACAGCGAACTGAACTGTTTGCATATCTTATCCAAAGGATTGACGTATGTTCCCCAATGAAGCGCATACGACATCAGTACGCGATAGGCCCACTCATCAGACGGTGTCCCGCTGAAAGCCCAATGATTGGCACGCACGCGGTTACTCCGGAACTTAAGGCTACCGTCGCGGTTGTAGATCGGTCCGGGCAACAATGGGTTACCGACACCCAGACCATAATGTTGCCAAGACTGATAAAAGAAATTATTGTAGTAATCGTCACAAGCACTCACTTGCATACCTGGAAAAGCCGCTCCCGGAAAACGTTCGTCTCCGTCATACAAAATAGGACCCGACTGGTCTTTCGTGGCCAATCCTTCCCAAAGCAATGTATTGACCCAACGGTTTCTGGGCAAAGTAATCTCAAATCCTAAGTGCCCGTCTTTCCAACGTCCGTATTGGAGGAACATTTGTGAATGGTCGTCAAAGAAATGTTCATAATATGCACGGAACTTCCAATCGTGCCAATAATAATTCAACGCAAAGTTCCAACTGCCCACATGATTGCCTTCCACATTCACCTGATCTCCCCCGGTAGTGCCGTCTCCCCCGGCTTGGGCAAAAAAGACTTTGGCATAATTCTTCAATCCATGAGGCATCTCGTACACGGTCTCTTTCCACTCACCGTCTTTCAAAGAGAAGGTATGCTGCGTTCCTCCGAATTGAGCCGACATCAGCATACCGACTTCAGCTTCCAAAGGAAACCTTTCCTTGTTTCCCACCTTAAACATCAACTCCTTGCTGTGATAAAGAATGTCCTCCACGTAAGTCTGGTGGTTTGCCCCCGCAAAATCACGCTGCCAACGGTCGTCCGTAAAACGTCCGTAAGCGATATAGCCTTTAAAAGCAAACCATCCCTTCGTTCCCGGCACCGTATAATAATCCGCAATCTCTGCCCTTATCTGAGGAACAGGTCGCGCATTGTTTCCTTCCACCATTCCGCCGCTGCTCAACAGCGGGTTCTTCCCCAACGGATTGCGTTCCTTGTTCCCGATACTCAAATTAAGAACTCTCCACGAAAAGTCTGCATAAGCCTGTTGCACGATAAATTCGGAAGGACTGTTCACGCCCGCAGCCAAATCCAATCCGGCTCCAATCCGCCAACCATGATTAAAAGATTTACGATAAGTAAGCCCCGCACGCAAATAAGCACTGTTCGGTTTCTGGCTCGACAGACCGTTCCGATTGGCCGTAAACCACAACGGTGCATAATCTCCGGAACTGACATTCGCAGAGGCCTCGACACGATAAGTCAACGTCGTGTCGGATTGTGCCCTACCAGTCAAAGCAGGCAGCGCACACCACAACAAAACCTTTATGCCCAATCTGTTCATTCTGATATGATTTTTATTTCATTTTAATAACTCCGACATGAAAAATAGCCCCAACTGCAAAAGTTGAGGCTATTATCAACCATATATCGGTATACGATTGTCATTCCCATTCTATCGTCGAAGGCGGTTTGGAAGAGATATCGTAACATACACGATTCACTCCTTTCACCTTATTTATTATATCATTGCTCACCTTCGCCATGAAATCGTAAGGCAAATGTGCCCAATCGGCTGTCATCGCATCCGTACTGGTCACGGCACGCAGGGCTACAGCGCGTTCATACGTACGCTCGTCCCCCATCACGCCCACGCTTTTCACGGGCAACAGGATTACACCGGCCTGCCAGACTTGGTCGTACAATCCCCAGTCTCTCAACCCTTGGATGAAAATGTCATCGGCATCCTGCAAAACCCGTACCTTCTCCGGCGTAATATCACCCAAGATACGCACGGCCAATCCCGGTCCGGGGAACGGATGACGGGTAATCAAATGTTCCGGCATTCCCATCTGACGCCCTACGCGACGTACCTCGTCCTTGAACAACCACTTCAACGGTTCACAGAGTTGCAGGTGCATCTCCTCAGGCAAACCGCCTACATTATGATGGCTCTTGATGGTCTTTCCCGTAATATTCAGACTCTCGATACGGTCGGGATAAATCGTTCCCTGCGCCAACCACTTGGCATCGGTTATTTTCCGGGCTTCCGCATCGAACACCTCTACGAAGTCGCGGCCGATAATCTTACGCTTCTGCTCCGGATCGGTCACTCCCTCCAAATCCTTGAAGAACTTCGCACTGGCGTCCACGCCAATCACGTTCAGCCCCAGACACTCGTAGTCGTGCAACACATTCTTGAACTCGTTCTTACGCAACATCCCGTGGTCTACGAAGATACAGGTCAGATTCTTACCGATAGCCTTGTTCAGCAACACAGCGGCCACGGAAGAATCCACACCGCCGCTCAATCCGAGAATCACTCGGTCGTCTCCCAACTGCGCTTTCAACTCGGCCACCGTAGTGTCTACGAACGAAGCCGCACTCCAATCCTGCTTGCTGCCGCAAATGTCCACTACAAAGTTTTTCAGCAACAGCGTTCCCTGTACGGAATGAAACACTTCCGGATGGAACTGCACACCCCATAGCGGTTCTCCCTCTGCCTGATAAGCGGCGTTCACGACTTTGTCGGTAGAAGCTATCACCTTAAAGCCCTCGGGCAATTTCGTAATGGTATCGCCATGGCTCATCCACACTTGAGAGTGCTCCTCAAATCCCTTGAACAAAGGATTCTCCTTGTCGAACGAAGCCAAATTGGCACGCCCGTACTCACGCGTTCCGGCCGGTTCCACATTGCCGCCCAAAGTATAACTCATGAACTGCGCGCCATAGCAAATACCCAATATCGGATATTTCCCGCGAATTTCGTCCAAGTCGATTTTAAACGCCTCCTTATCATATACGCTGAAAGGCGAACCGCTTAAAATCACACCGATAACCGACGGATCTTCTTTCGGGAACTTGTTATAAGGCAATATCTCACAGAAAGTATCCAACTCCCGGACACGACGTCCGATAAGCTGTGTAGTCTGTGACCCGAAATCAAGAATGATGATTTTCTGTTGCATAAAAAGATTTTTATCTGATTTTGTGCGCAAAAGTACAACAAATTATCGAGACTGACAACACTCTCCCGTTAAGAAATCCTCCGCCTTCTCCAGAGCGTCTTGTTTCCCCACGTCCAGTATTTTAAGCCCGGGAGAAGGATAAGCATAAATCGGCTCCCGGTCGCACACCGAAAGATAAAAGTCAATCACGGAAAACTTGTCTGGCCACGCATCGAAATAAGGGAACAACCGCGGAGAAAACAGATGCACACCGGCAAAAGCATACTTCCGGCAAGCCTCCACGTCCAGCCCCTTGTAAGGCGACTTCACCTCTCCGGTCTTGACGTTCGTCCACCCCGCCAGACGGTTTTCCTCATCGAACAACAGATAACGTTGCGTCTGCCGTTCGCTCACCAGCAACAAAGCCGCCGCTCCTGCCCCATGCCGATAAAAATCCTGCAAATCCACATTGCTCAATATATCCACGTTGTGTACCAGAAACGGGCGTTCCGCGACACCGCTCTCCAATAAAAGAGGTATGGCCTTCTTGATGCCTCCTCCTGTTTCCAGAAGCTTCCCGCTCTCGTCACTAAAACGAATAGCCGCACCGAAAGCATCATGTTCCTCCACAAAGCGTATAATCTGGTCGGCAAAATGGTGCACATTAATCACAATCTCCGCAAATCCGGAAGCCACCAGTTTACGAATCAATATCTCCAACAAGGGTTTTCCTCCCACCGGGACAAGTGCTTTCGGCATCGTGTCCGTCAAAGGCTTCAGGCGGGTTCCCAACCCCGCTGCAAAAATCATGGCTTTCATATTTTCCATTTCTATCATATTTAAGAAGTACTATTTCACCTCTGATATTTGTACTTTAGCAAAATATTCTTCTTTCTTATCAAAAAATTCCTTATCGACCGTATAATAGCGACAACTACTAGCTTCAGTTTGCTTTGGTTCTCGTGGTGTACCATACTTTTTACTCATGCAACAAAAGATAGGAGAATCCTCACCTACACGATGATATTTACATAAATGACAATTCTTTATTTTAAATCCTTCATGTACGGCATACATTAGCCCCACCTCGTACAGGTTCACTTCTCCTAAATAACTACACTTGTCACTATCCATATTAAGCTCAAGAATTGCCTTAGATTTAAGTTTTCCGACATCACATCGTAGCATATCTTCATAATTTGAAACATAAGCCCCTCCATTGGAATATAGAAAAAAACGAAATAACATTCGTTTTGACAATAAGATTTCTTTCCTACATTCTTGTTTAAAACCCATAAACCGGATTTCTTTGTTTTCTATGATTTCGCCTTTCAAAAGCTCTCTTAATTCAACGTCCGACTGTACATGGATTTCTATTATTTTATTCTCTGAGTTTTTCTTTTTATCTGTGCTTTCATGTGTTACCTTTATTTCTATAAAAACCCCACGTCTGTTAGAAAATCCACTATGATACAAATACAAATCAGGCTTAAACTCCCCGACAGACCTTTCTACGTCACACGTATCGTAAAACTCTTCCAAATCGTATTTTTCAGAAAGCATACTATCTTCACATACATTATCCTTATAAAAAACACAATCTTTATATTTGCCACATTTCACACGCTGCATATAACGGATATAAAACTCAGGCGATTCATCCCATTTCTTTTTCAACAAAATCTTTCCCAGTTTATGCAAATACGTTTCCGAGTTACAAGAGCAAGCTGCCTTATGGGCAAAATGGTGCTCTCTCAGATTTCCTAATTTGGGAATCATCTCTGCCCCGCACGAAATACAATGATACCGATGAGATTTGGCCGTGTCTCGCGAAACATCGTCCACATGTACAATTTTCTCTTCCTCATCATAAACATAATGACACCTTACATTATCCATGGTACATACATTAAAAAAACATCAGTTACCACATGCAAAATTATGCATTATCAGTTAATATTCCAATACTTTCATAAAAAGAACAACCACATTATAATCCATCCAAAAATCAACCTTCCAACCAACCATATACTGACATAAATAGAACAAAAAAAGAATAAAAACATTGGCCATCCACGGAATAATCCGTATTTTTGTAAAAACGATACACTATGGATGCAAAGTTGAAAGACATGGCCGAATATATCGTTATCGCCATCCACGAATTTGCCAAGCGACATCAGTTGGAAGAAAAGCAAGCCTACCGCTACCTGAACCATTATAAAGCCATCGACTTCCTGGAAAACCAGTACGACGTGGCACACACACAAAGCTTCGATGACATCATCGAAGGTCTGACCGCCCTTTGCCAACGCCACGGAGGGGCTTTAGTATGATCTTGTATCACGGAACAAACATAAATTTTTCGACCATCGACTTGTCAGCTTCCCACAAGGGAAAAGATTTCGGTAAAGGATTCTATCTTTCCGACAATGAGAGCCAAGCATATGACTTTGCGGTTTTCAAATCAATACAATTAGGAGGTACACCAATCGTACACTCCTTTAAATTTGACGAAAGTATGCTCTCCTCAGGCACTTTGAATTATTTATGTTTCCAAAAATATTCTCGTGAATGGGCCAATTTCGTTTTAGCGAACCGAAGAAACACACAAAAGGAAAACATACATGCCCACGACATTGTATATGTCCCTATAGCCCACGACAAAGTCGGAGTACAAATCCGCAACTTCATGGAAGGCAACATAGATTTCGACACCTTTCTCAAAAAATTGGCTTTCATGAAAGGCATCACTTTCCAATACTTTTTCGGCACGCAACGTGCCATAGACCTTTTAGAAAAAATATGAGCGAGATTGAATATATGAAAGAATGTATGGCACGTGACTTAGTCGTCATGTTAGTAGACGAACAGAAAATGTCACTGCACGGAGCGTTAGACGCCCTATACCAATCCGAAACCTACGCCAAACTAAAGGACACAAGGTCCGGTCTTTATTTCCAAAGTCCCGTTTACGTCTACGGATTCTTGCGCAAGGAGATATTGACAGGCAAGATGTAACAAAAGAATATACAAAAAACGTTCTGCGGTAAACGAAAAATCAATCTCAGCCAAACGAAAAATCGTTCGCCTGAGATTGAAAAATCGTTTGGCGCAGATTTTTCAGCAAGTCTCTACACACTGACACACAGCCGATTAGATATAAATAAAAATATCAACAGTTTCTACTTCGGAAGCAACCGCCACTTCCTCCTCTGCCCAATACCCATTCCGTAAGCGGAAAAATAAGCCAAAAATCCCTAACGGGAGGTTTTGCTAACTTTTCCGGTAGAATTGCTATGCGATTATCCGGATTTTTATCGGATATTTGCAATGTTCAATAAAAGTATTCACAAAACGTAGAATTATGAAACTGATAAAGCCCATTATCGCCGCGCTGTGTCTGGCATTAGGCCTCAACGCATGCGCCAACAACAAAGAAAGTAAAAACCAAAATAAGAAAGGAGCAAATATGGAAATCGTTCATTTAACCAAAACAGAGTTCTTAAACAAGGTATATAACTACGAGGCCAATCCCAATGACTGGAAATATGAAGGTGACAAACCGTGTATCGTAGATTTCTACGCTACGTGGTGTGGCCCGTGCAAGGCTCTTGCCCCGGTGTTGGAAGAACTGGCTAAGGAATATGACGGCAAAATCTACATCTACAAAGTAGACGTGGACAAGGAAGAGGAACTGGCGGCCACGTTCGGCATACGCAGTATCCCCACCCTGTTGTGGATTCCAAAGGACGGCAAACCGACCGTCACTCAAGGTGCCATGCCCAAAACAGAACTTAAAAAAATGATAGACGAGGTTCTTTTAAACGCAAAACCGTAAAGTCCGGTCTGCGTGACAGCATGACTTGCTATACTGACACTGAAAATGAAGGGATGGAACGAAGAAATCGTCTCCATCCCTTTTTCAGTCCGCGAAATAAACCTATATTTACCTGATGAACTAAAAACCGACGATATGGAATTCCAGTTAAAGACCCGTTTGGACGGAACCATCGCCCTGACTTCCCGTTTTCATGAAGACGCGGGCTTACAACGTAACAAAAGCTTCTACAAATTCATCTGGGTGCGGCACGGAAGCCTGGACATCGAAATAGACCACGTAGTCATGCATCTGAAAGAAAACGAAATCATCTCGCTGTCTCCCTTGCACCACGTGGACATGCTGCGCGCAGAGGGCGATTACCTGTCGTTGCTCTTCAACAGTAACTTCTACTGTATCTACGGACACGACAACGAGGTGTCGTGCAACGGCTTTCTGTTCCACGGTTCGTCGAACGTCATGAGGCTGAAACTTAACCCCACGGAATCGAGACTCCTGGAGCATATCATTGAAACTCTGCGTGAAGAATGCACCGTCCGCGACAACCTGCAAGAGGAAATGCTCCGTATACTGTTGAAACGGTTCATTATCGTATGCACCCGCATGGCGCGCCTGAGATTGGAAGTCGACCAAGAGCGGGAAAACGGCTTCGACATCATCCGTCAGTTTTACGTGCTGGTGGACAACCATTTCAAAGAAAAGAAGCAGGTGCAGGACTATGCGGAAATGCTCTACCGTTCTCCTAAAACCCTTTCCAACCTCTTCTCGCTCTATGGACTGAACTCACCGCTGCGCATCATACACGAACGGGTGGATGCCGAAGCCCGCCGCCTGTTGCTCTATACCTCGAAGAGCGCCAAGGAAATCAGCGAAATACTGGGATTTGAAGATTTGGCTACGTTCAGCCGTTTTTTCAAGAAAATGAATCAAAAAAGCATCTCCGACTTCCGAAGAGAAGAGAAAAAGGAAGTATAGCCAACTCAGACAGTTAAATTGCTATTTCGGCAAACGGAAGAAATCCGCATCTTTGCAAAGTCAAATTCTAAACATTACAGACTATGAGAAAATTAAAATCCTTGTTTGTGGCCACTCTTACATGGGCTGCATCTTCCCAAAAGCTGGGCATACACCTGATTCGTGTAGCCATCCTGATTATCTTCGTATGGATCGGCGGTCTGAAATTCTGGAACTACGAAGCGGAAGGTATCGTACCCTTTGTAGCCAACAGCCCTTTCATGAGTTTTTTCTATGCTGAAAATGCACCCGAATATAAGGAATACAAACTGAAAGAAGGCGAATTCGACCCAGTCAAACACCAGTGGCACGAGACCAACCGTACGTATGTTTTTTCCCGCGGGTTAGGCATCCTGATTATGACTATCGGTATCCTTACTTTTCTGGGTATCTTCTCCCCTAAACTCGGATTAGCCGGAGCCGGACTGGCCATCATCATGACGCTGGGCACTTTGTCTTTCCTTGTGACCACTCCCGAGGTATGGGTGCCCGATTTAGGAAGCGGCGAACACGGATTCCCACTGTTGAGCGGAGCCGGACGACTGGTGATAAAGGATACGGCCATACTGGCCGGCGCCATCGTGGTGCTGGCCGACAGTGCCAAAGGAGTATTAAACCAAATAAAAAAGACAGTATGATGAAACAATATGATGACATTATCATAGGATTCGGTAAAGGCGGAAAGACGCTGGCTGCCGAACTGGCTCGACAAGGGCATAAAGTGGCAATGATAGAACGCTCGGACAAAATGTACGGAGGCACCTGTATCAACATCGGATGTATCCCTACAAAAACCTTGGTTCATGCAGCCAAACTGGCTCCGCATGGCGTTTCGTGGACGGACCAAAAGAACTACTATGCCCAAGCCATCAGGCAAAAGGAGGACGTTGTCTCCCTATTACGCCAAAAGAATTACGATAACTTGACCCATCATCCGAACATCACAGTGTATACCGGAACGGGAAGTTTTACCAGCCCAGACAAGGTGGAGGTAAGCCTCTCAGGGCGAGAAAAAGAAACATTGCAAGCTCCTCGCATCTTCATCAATACGGGAGCGGAAAGCATCATTCCGCCCATAGAAGGAATCAAAGGCAATCCGCACGTTTTCACCAGCACTTCTATCATGGAACTGAAAGAGCTTCCGGAAAAACTGGCTGTTATCGGTGGAGGATATGTCGGACTGGAATTTGCTTCGATGTATGCCTCTTTCGGTTCGCAAGTGACCGTGCTCGAAGGACATGCCGATTTGATTCCGCGGGAAGACCGGGACGTGGCAGACATCGTAAAAGATGTACTGGAAAAGAAAGGTATCACCTTCCGGATGAATGCTAAAGTACAGAGTATAGCGGGAAAAGAAATAGCAGTCCGTGATGCTGTCAGCGGAGAACCTTTCCATCTGGAAGCCGACGCCATATTATTGGCTACCGGCCGACGCCCCTTCACGGAAGGGCTGAATCTGGAAGCAGCCGGAGTAGAAACGGACGAGCGCGGAGCCGTCAAAGTGAACGAACGCTTGCAAACCACCAATCCGCACGTATGGGCCATCGGCGACGTGAAAGGCGGATTACAGTTCACCTACATCTCATTGGATGATTACCGCATCATCCGTGAAGACCTTTTCGGAGACTCCGCCCGTTCTACAGCCGACCGCGACCCGGTAGGCTATTCCGTATTCATCGACCCGCCTCTGTCGCGCATCGGCTTAAACGAAGAAGAAGCCCTCCGCAAGGGCTTGAATGTAAAAATCGGAAAGCTGCCCGTAGCAGGTATTCCAAGAGCCCGCACATTGGGCGAAACGGAAGGGCTGTTTAAAGTGGTGATAGACGCCGACACAAACAAGATTGTGGGCTGCATGCTTTTCGGACCGGAATCGAGCGAAGTGCTCAACAGCGTGGCCGTAGCGATGAAGGCCGGAATGGATTACACATTCCTGCGCGACTTCATCTTCACTCATCCCAGCATGAGCGAAGCCTTGAACGACTTGATGAATGTATAAAGACAGGAAAATGACGTGCGCTGAGCTATAGCTCCGTCGGAGGCAATATCCGTTCTATATTTTGCTCGCGATGACATATCCGTACTTCTATGCCGAACTTCGCATGCAGATGCTCGGCCAGATGTTGGGCGGAATAGACGCTGCGGTGACGGCCGCCCGTACATCCGAAAGCAAACATCAGGTCGGTAAAACCGCGCCGGAGGTAACGCGCCACATGGGCATCCGCCAATTTGTAGACGCTGTCCAAGAACGTCAGAATCTCTCCGTCTTCTTCCAAAAAACGGATAACGGGTTCGTCCAAGCCCGTCAGGGCTTTGTACGGTTCATACCTTCCGGGATTGTGCGTACTGCGGCAATCGAACACATAACCGCCTCCGTTCCCGCTGGTGTCTTCGGGAATCCCCTTCTTATAGGAGAAACTGAACACGCGCACGACCAACGCCCCCCGGCCATCGTACCGGGAAAACGAAGCCGGCCCGATATCCGCACGGAGCACATCGGCTGCACGCTCCATTCCCGTATCCTTTCCGCACGGTTCGTCCGGCCGTGCGGAAACTTCTGTCCGGAAAGCGGGCAATTCCACCATCCGGCTCAACACGTCATATAAATAAGGATAAGGACACTCGCCCTCCGAGAGCCACTCGCGCAAATTCCGTATGGCCGGGGCGATGCTGTCCAAGAAATGCTTCTTCCGCTCGAAGTACCCCCTGAAACCGTATGCCCCCAACACCTGCAACGTGCGGAACAGGACGAACAGCCGCATGCGTTCACGGAACCGTCCTTCGTCCACGCCCGTGTACAGCCGTGCCGCATCGAGGTACACCGCCATCAGCTCGTGGCGCAGCTCCGGGGCATAATGTGCCGAAGCCTGCCACAGGAAACTGGCCACGTCATACTCCACCGGCCCGCGCCGCCCGCCTTGGAAGTCGATGAAACGGGGCTGCCCGTCCCTGTCCAACATGACGTTGCGCGCCTGGAAATCCCGGTATTGGAACGCGTGCTTGTCCGGATCTCCCACCAAATCCTTGGCCATCTCCGAAAACGCCTTTTCCAACTTCACCTCGTTAAAGTCCAGTCCCGTAGTCTTCAGGAAGCAATATTTAAAATAGTTCAAATCAAAGAAAACAGCCGTCCTGTCCATGGAAGCCATCGGGTAACACCGTCCAAAATCCAAGCCTTCTGCCCCGACAAACTGGATGCGTGGCAGTTCCGCTATCGTCCGCCGCAACAGTTCCTTCTCTTCAGGAGCGTAACGTCCGCCTTTTTCGCGGCCTTCCGACAGCGCGTCGAACAGGCTGCGATGCCCCAAATCGGTTTGCAAATAGCACAAACGGCTCGTCGAAACAGCCACAACCCGGGGCATAGGCAACCGTTTCTGCCCGAAATGCCCGGCCAAATAAATGAAAGCCTCGTTCTCCTCCCGTGACGTACCCACCACGCCTATCAGGGAATCCCCTTCGGCATCCCAAAACCGGTAATACGTACGATTGCTTCCGGCTCCGGGCAACTGCTCCACGCTTTGCGGCGCACAGCCCCGCCAGTCTTCGTATAATCGTAACAACTCTTCCATGTCTCTCAGTCTTTATGTCTCCAAATGGCCATCACCTTATGCTGTATGGCACATACGTTCAGCACGCTGACCGCCACGCAGAGCACCACACCCAAGGCGCATGCAGGCCAAAGGCTTGCCTCCTCCATCTGGGGGAACAACAATAGAATCATATCCAGATAATAACCGCGAAGCCACGTCAGCAAGCCGATGGCCAACAACAATACCAGCACGTTCATTCCTACCGTCAGAACCTGATAAGGCAGACCAACCCGCCAAGGGCTGTAACCGATGAGCAGCAGGTTCTCCAGCTTCGTCGTATTCTTCTGCACCAACAGATAAATGCTCAGCATCAGGATGTAGAATGACAAGACGCTGATGAGTAGTCCTACGCTCATCACCACACCCGACACGATTTTCAGGAAATAAGTGGTCTTTCCGGCATCCAGCTTGTCTTCTTCCGTATCATATCCCTTTTGCTGCAAGAAACGCGCGATGGCATCATCTGCCGGGTTGTACACTTCAACGATAAGCCGTGTGGGACCGGCATCCCCGTCCGGGGCATACAGCCTGTTGCTCCACTTCATGAAACTCTCGGGCACCAAGATGGTGTTCAGCCGATTGCTGAAACCGATGACCCGTCCTTTCATCACGCCCTCCCGGCCATTGCCCCGCAAACGTACGTTCAAGTCCAGCATGCTGACCACTCCTTCCGAAAGCTTAGGCAGCGAACGGCTTTGGGCAAAGCCGAAATTGTAGATCGTCAGGTAGCTGCGCGGCAAAATGATGGGCACCACGGGATCGCCCTCCGCGAAGTGCCAGTCTTTCAGGTCTGCATCCACAAAACGGTCGGGCACGGATTCAAAGAACATTTCCGTACTCATGTAAGCCATGCCTTCCACGCCCATGCTCGCACTCACCTTATATCGGCTTGAAGTGAAAGCCCCTACACTCTTGCAAAACTTCTGCGCCTTGATTTCATCGATGTCCGCCGCAGAAAACGTATTGCTCCGGCCACTGAAAGAGCTGACCATACTGATCCGCTTGGAGACAATCAGATAATCTTTCTTGATGAAACTGTCGCCCTGCGTGAAAACAGGCAGGACGTCATAATAAAATTGTACACTCAACAAGACGATGAGCATACCCAACAAATTGGCAAAGAAGAAACCTGCAAACTGAGGTACGCTGACGTGCCGACGCAATAATTTCCAAACCAAACTCATAACCTGAATGTCTTTTCGTAGTCTAATGCGATATGCTTGCCGATACTGGTCACGATGACACCCGCTCCCTGCGAGCGGGCTTCCTCCATCATGATTTCTCCCATCGTCCTGCCGTTCTCCTCGTCCAAATGGCTTATCGGTTCGTCAGCCAACAAGAAATCGAAAGGCTGCACCAAAGCCCGGATCATGGCCACCCGCTGCTGCTGGCCGAAACTCATGCGGCTTATCGGAGCATGCAACTTGTCGCCGATGCCCAACGCGTCGAACCAAGCTTCTATCTGTTTTTTCTTCTTGAATCCCGTCAGGTTGTTTTTAATCGCCACGTTCTCGTAAGCTGTCAACTCGGGAAACAAACGGAGTTCCTGAAACAAATGACTCAACGAACGTTTCCGCAGCTCCACCCAATCCTTCACCTTATAATTGCGGATGTTCTTCCCATCAAAGCTGATGATACCCTGATAGTCGTTACGATAACCGATGATATAACTGCAAAGGGATGATTTGCCGGTACCGGAACCTGCCTCGACCAAATACAAATGCCCCCGCTCGAACGTCACTTCCCGGTGCCAAATCTCGCTCCGGATGTCGTCCCGTGAGGCAAACACCTCCGGCAACGCATTCTTCAATTCTATCTTGTCCATTATTTCAATAAATCCTTCAATAGATTCCGATTCCCACGCGTATGCAGCTCCAATGTCAGACGGCGGGCGTCGGACGACCTCAGCACTACTGCATCGAACAAATCCAATATCTTTCGGCCTTCGTCCACGCCGCTTTCCCGGCACAACGCACCCATCATCGGGTCACGTTTGACCTGTTCCAAATTCACCCACAAGAAGAAACGGCTGTCCTTTATCCGGCTGTTCCATTCCGAGAGGGTCTCTGTCTCCGGACCGCTTACCCAACCCGTCATTCCCTCTTCAGGCGTGACGTAGAGCGTCTCCCCTTCTACCCCGAAATAGGTCTGTACGCCATTGGCTGCCAAATAAAAGCGGTCGTTCCCGAAATCCCGGAAAGTCCATGCACCGCTTCGCGCAGCGCTTTCCTTCCAATATGCGGCTTCTTTCAAAAAGTCTTTCTCTGCCAGATGGGCCGTCACGAGGACATTACTGGGATTCTGCAAGGCGGAAGCCGGAACGGTAACAGCCACGTCCCCCTTGATGCTGCGAATAATCAAGTCTGCATCCACACCCATGTTCAGTCCGATCAGGAACGTACGCGCCACGGGATTCTGCCGCAACATCTCCAACAAAGAGCCGCCGTCCACATTCACGCAAGCCCATGCCAAAGCATCCTCCGGCACCCGTCCGGCAAATTCGCCGTCCAACGGTTTGCCCAAGAAAGCCAACCGCTCATAATACTTATTGATGTCACTGTTCTGCGAACTGATTTCCGCCTCCATGGTCACCCCGTGCGGAGAGAGGTTCAAACCGGCACAGACATACACATCGCTCAGATTCGCATGCTCTGGCAAGCCCTCCAAAAATTCCACACCGCGAAAGTTGGGCAACACGTCCAACCGCGACACGACGCGGAAAGAAGCATCCTTATGGTCCAACTCAGCAAAGAGGGGCGAAGACATCCCGCTTTCCGCCTCTTTCTGCCTGAAACAAGCCAGCATGTCATAGCGCAACGCATCCATGTCGGCTTTCAGTCCCGGCCCCATCATAAGCAACGCACCGTCACCGAAACCCACCATCCAACTGCCGTCCCATACCGTCCAAGAGTAGCCCCGATAGTCTTCCACAGGCGTGCACCGGCCTTTCTTTGCGGCCTCATCCAACAAACGCCGCAAGTCTGCCTCGTCGCTGACGGCCGCCAACAAGCCCACGTATTCTTTGGAAGAAACAAAGGCATACATTTTCTTCGACCAGTCGATTCCGGTCTGTCCGGGTTCCAGTCCTTCCGGCAACAGTTTCTTCCAATCCTGCATGCCCATGTCGTTTTCTTCCGACAAGCGCACCCAGTCTACGGCTGCCAAAGCCAAGGGACGCGATGGCAAGGTACGGCGGTAATCGTCTGCCGTGAAAAACCTATAAAGCCCCAGTGAAAGCGCCAAAACCAACACCACGGCCGCGCCCCATATCCATTTCTTTTTCATTTTATCTCAGTATTGTGTTAATCTTGCAAGCTTTTACATGCGGGCATGGCGGATGTGCATCAGATGAACCGCCACCAACGCCGCCGTCTCCGTACGCAGGCGGCTCCGGCCCAAACTTACGGAACGGAAACCGTGAGCCTGCGCCAACCGCACCTCGTCGATGCTAAAATCCCCTTCCGGCCCCACCAGCACCAAAGCATCCTGTCCGGCATCCAATTCGTCCAACAGGAAAGGCTTTCCACCGTCCATGGCCTTGTCTTCGGACGCCTTGGCCACACCGGCCACATCGGCTTCGTCATAACAATGCGCGATGAACTTCTGTCCGGCGAAGGGGCGGGCCACAAAACGCTTGAAATCCTCCATCTCGTTCAATAGCGGTTTACGGGCCTTGTGGCTCTGCTTCATGGCCGACACCAAAATCTTGTCTATGCGTTCCGTCTTGACCACCTTGCGCTCCGAGTAGCGGCAATCCAAAAACGTCAACTCGTCGAAGCCGATTTCGGTAGCCTTCTCCGCCAACCACTCTATCCGGTCCATATTCTTGGTAGGCGCCAAGGCCAAATGCAGGTGCCCGCTCCACTCCTTGGGATGCGAAACGGCTTCCAAGACCTTAAAGAGGCAACGTTTTCCGGTGGCCGTCGTAATCTCGGCTTTATAAAACATTCCTTTCCCGTCGGTCAGACGAATCTCATCGCCTGCCTGCAAGCGCAAGACCCGCAAGCAATGCGCGGCCTCATCTGCCGGCAGTTCGGCATCCGCCGCGACGTCCGGTGCATAAAAAAAACGGATTTCCTTCATTTTCGTCGTTCTATTTCGTCACGCAACTGCGAGGCCAGTTCATAATTCTCGTCTTCCACAGCCCTTTTCAATGCCTCTTTCAATGCATCCACGCTCACCGAATTTACCGGGATGGAATACATTCCGTCTCCTACTTCGCGCATATACTGATGCTCCAGCAACGCCTCGCCGATGGTAATCGGGCAATCGAACGTATAGGCCAGAATCAGGCAATCGGACGCCTTACAATAACGAATCATGTGAAAAACGCTTTCTTGCCGGTAAAGGACGTGACAATAGGTTACGCCTCCCTCCACAGTGGCTATGCGCACTTCTTCTATGCTCATATTACATTGCATGAAAGCCGCCCGCATAATGTCGGACATGGAAGAGGGCAAAGCATTCTTTTTATTCCCTTTCATCTTCATCAACAAGAGGTAAGCCTCGCTTCTCTCTATCAAGACCGGCAAGATACGTTCACCGTCCTTTTCCTTCAGGACAGCGATGTATGCAGCACCGTCTTCCGTACATTTGGACACGGTCACCACTTTCAGTTCTTTTATCGCCTCATTCATCTTCCGCATTCATCTTTAACTACATGTTTATACTTAAAAAATATGGCAAACAAGGCTGCTACGACCAAAGCGTAGGCTGCAAATATATACCAACAGGTGTTCCACCCGGCTATGACCTCTTGTCCGGAGGCCGTTTCCGGCAAAGCGTACACAAAACGATTGATGACGGCCTGAGCCGACAACGTTCCTATGGTAGCACCCAAACCATTGGTCATCATCATGAACAATCCCTGCGCACTACTGCGTATGCTGATGTCCGTCTCCTTGTCGACAAACAAGGAACCCGAGACATTGAAAAAGTCGAAAGCCACCCCGTAAACCAGCATGGACAGGACAAACAACCACACGCCCGACCCGGGATTGCCCAACGCGAAGAACCCGAAACGGAACACCCATGCCAACATCGCTATGAGCATCACCCGCTTGATGCCGAAACGCCCCAAAAAGAACGGTATCAACAAAATACAAAATGTCTCACTGATTTGCGATATGGAAATCAGGATATTGGCATGTTGTACCCCGAACGTATCCGCATATTCGGGAATCCCCCCGAAAGAGAAGATGAAGGGACTGGCAAACCCATTGGTGATCTGCAAACAGATGCCCAGACACATGGAAAAGATGAAAAACAAGGCCATACGCTTTTGCCGGAACAGCGTAAAGGCACGAAGCCCCAAAGCCTCCACCACGCTCTTGCGTTCCGCCGCATGGCTTACCGGACATGCCGGAAGGGTCAGGGCGTAAGCCGCCAACAACAAGCTCAGAACACCGGAAAAGGCGAACTGTCCCGCATTCTCCTGCATACCGCCCAAATCTACGGCCCACATGGAACAAATGAAGCCGACCGTACCGAACACGCGTATCGGCGGGAAGTCTTTCACCGTATCCAGACCGGCTCCCTCCAAAGCGGAATAAGCCACGGAATTGGCCAACGCGATAGTGGGCATAAAGAAAGCCACGCTCAACGAATAAAGAGTGAACAAGGTGGAAAATGAAGCTTCCGCACCGGCTTCAAACCCATAAAGCGAAGCTCCCAGCATGAAAACGCCCGCCAGAAAATGACAGAGGCTCAACACCTTTTGCCCCTGCATCCAACGGTCTGCAATAATACCTATCAGCGCGGGCATGAACAAAGACACGATGCCCTGAACCGAATAAAACCAACCGATATTCTCGGCCATACCGATTTTCACCAAATAACTTCCCATCGAGGTCAGATAAGCCCCCCACACGGCGTATTCCAGGAAGTTCATCACCGTCAAGCGCATCTTTAATTTCATAGCTCTCACGTTTTATGTATTCCACAGTCTATTATGATATGCAAACTTACACAAAAAAATCCGTTTCCATGCCGGTGCGGACAAAAAAAGCGACACAAATATCCATTAAAAAATCCCAAACCGCGGATTACCTCAACCTGCAACGCAGCACCACGTGGTTGCCGTCTTCCGACACGGGCGCACCGGGCACTACATCCGGATGCCGACGTACAAGTTCCAGGAACCGCGCAGCGGAAGGCACGATCAGCACTTCTCCCTCACGCCCGACGTACAAGTCCGGAAAGACATCCCGGTACGGCCCCGACATACGCCGCTCCCCGTCCGGGGCGAACACGGCGACGTGCTGACGGGCCTCGTGCAAATAAAACAACACCAAACCGTCGCCGCCCCACGCACCTCCCATCAGCACGTCGTAAAGAAACATGTTCCGCATGTATTCCTCCTGACTTTTCATGCCTCCGGGCATGGGAGAGGCGAAACGGACGGCGTATGCCGTCCTCACGCTGTCGGCCTGTCCGTCCCACACGTGGACGGCATTCCTTGCACCGTCGAAGCTGAACACCTTGCCGCCGACCTTTTGCAAAGGGAAATAGGCCGTCGACATGGCATAGTCCCGACGCACTCCGAGCCACTTGCCCCGTGCATGAAATTCGGGGTCGAAAGCATAAAACAAATAAGCCATCTCGCCTTCGGAGTAGGTGGCGTCTTCCGTCGAACCGACAAAGCCTTCCGGACAAGAGGCTATTTTCCAGACCAACCAAGGACTGACATCTTTCTTGCCGACAAACCGTCCCTGTAAATCATACATATACACCTCCCGGGGGCCGCAGAGAATGACCACACGTCTGCGGTCGCGGTCTACCGTAAAATCCGAGGCACGCTCGTATTCGCCGTGCCCGTGCCCCACGATTCCGATGCGACGCAGAAACGTTCCTTGTCCGTCGAAGACGAACACCGCCTTCCGTTGGCCGTCCAGCACATAATAGTTTCCATCCACGACTTCCACCTTACTCACATACCCCAAAAGACATTCGTCTGTCGTCTCCAACGGGACAACGCCTACCACATCGAAAACGTCACAGAATCCTAACGTATCCGTCCCCGTCTCCGTCAAATCGAGCACCACACCCTCCTGCCCGTCTCGCATCCGCGTGCACGACAGGCACAAGCAAACTGCTATTCCAATCCAAACTTGTTTCATCGACATGCACTCTATCATATACCATCGGATGTAAAGATAAATAAAACCTCAAAAAGGTACAAGACCTCCGCCCGTGCTGTACACCTAACCTTCTCAAAATGAATCAGAAGCAAACCCTTAAAGAACATCATCGGGCATCCTCCACAACCCATAAAATCAATCTGCGCCAAACGATTTTCCGTTCTCAGCCAAACGATTTTTCATTCTGCTGAGATTGATTTTCCATTCTCAGCAGAATGATTCATGTAAATAAAGAAGAGCGAAAAGCACCGGCAAGAGCACGGAACTTATTCTTCCGGTGCGGAAGGCCATTTAAAACGGAACATATACAGCCGCTCTCCCTCCTCGTCGGGCACCACATAGGAATAATAATAAGGAGCCACATAACCGGCCATCCGGAATCCCAGGGGAACGTCTACATCGCCTACCAAAACTCCATCACGGTAGACCTGCAACCCGTCCGTAACCGAACCGCCGCCTTTCCGGTAAGAACGGAACAACAATCCCGTCTCGTCCACATATTCCACAGCATTATAAAAGCCCCTCGACATACGCTCGGCCAACCTTTCCTTCCAAGGCTGGTCATAACTATCCCAACGGAGGTAGTTCAAATCCATGTCCCGTCCGGCAAAGCCGAAACAGACCAACTGGTTATAATCAAGGTCGTAACGGTACATTAAAGAATCGGCCTCGAACGACACGTAAAAATCCCCATTGTCCGCAATATCGAAATTCAGTTGAGCAAAAAGCGTTTTGGTGAGGGGCTTGTCGTAATAACTCTCAGGATAGCCGAATGCCAACAATCGCCCGAAGCCATGTTTTCCTAAGTCTATTTCCCGTATGTTAGCAGCCTTGTCGAGATAAATCCCCGTGTCTTCCAAATAATTATACCCCCACAAATCATGTACTGTACTATAAATCTTATTCCCATGGGAACGGAAGTGCATGTCCGACCCGTGAACGTAATACAGCGGATCTGAAAAGACGCTTTCGTCCAACTGGTTCTTGTCCTTGCGTCCATTGTAGGAAATGAAGAAATGGTCCTTGAAAAGGAAATCCTTGTCATAGATATAATACCACCCACTGGAATTACTGAGCAAAATTCCACCTCCGTCAAGCATGCAACATCCGTACACCTGCCCTACTTCCGTTTCATTGCGGGCATGTCCCACCCCCAGTTTCTTATCACGCAACCGTCCCGTGGGTTCATAACGGTATAGCACACAAAGTTTCTTATCCACCACGTACAGATAGTCATCGCAAACTCCGGATTCAATCATATAAGACGTGGGCACCGTATCCAACCACAAGGTATCCACCGACAAGGAAGTCACGGAGATTTCGGCCACAGCATCGGGAGGAAGGCGAAAACTGGGGTTCTTATCTTTGCACCCGTGGCACAAAGCTCCCAAAAGCAAAAAAATCCAAGTTTTTTTCATGATATTCTCTATTTAACGGAACAAACATACGGAAAAATCACACCGGAAACAAAAAAGAATCGTATTTTTTCGGAACCGCTCCCTCTCATACGCTCCGGACTGAAAAGGGGGCACACCCGAACGGATGTACCCCCTTAAAAAAAAGAAGGTTGTCATCTCGACAACCAATCTTTCATTAACCTTAAATCTAATACCATGAAAAACACAGTGCAAATATACGGCTTTTTTCATTCACGCAATAGCTAAGCACAAAAAAATGCATGGTATTTAACTTTATTTTTCATTTGGCCCTTGTTTTTCACTCCACATAGAGTACCAACCCCTTCAAATATTCCCCTTCGGGGTGGTAGATATTGACGGGATGGTCGGCCGGTTGATGCAACTGGTGAAGGATACGCACGCGACGTCCGCTCTGCGCAGCGGCGGTAAAAACGGCGGTACGGAAGTGGTCCTTGCTTACCACCTGCGAACAACTGAACGTGAACAGGATGCCACCCGGCTTGATTTTACTGAAAGCCTTGGCGTTCAAACGTGCATAGCCTTTCAGAGCCTGCCGAAGCGCATCCTTATGTTTGGCAAAAGCCGGAGGGTCGAGAATAATCAAATCATACTGGTCTCCCATCGCATCCAAATACTTGAAAGCGTCTTCGGCATACGCCTCGTGGCGGGCATCGCCCGGAAAGTTCAGTTCCACGTTGGCGCGGGTCAGATCTATCGCCTTGGCCGAACTGTCTACGGAATGCACCAACGTGGCTCCGCCACGCATGGCGTACACGCTGAATCCTCCGGTATAACAGAACATATTCAGCACGGCACGCCCGTGGGCATAATGCTCCAACAGCAAACGATTGTCACGTTGGTCTACGAAGAATCCTGTCTTCTGGCCTTTCAACCAATCTATATGAAACTTCAAGCCGTTCTCTACCGCCACGTTTTCCGTGCTTCCGCCCACGATAAAACCGTTTTCCTGCCCCAGTTCCGCCTTGAAAGGCAGAGTGGTTTCGCTCTTATAGTACACGTTTTCCACTGTTCCGCCCGTCACGGCCACAAGTGCCCGCGCTATTTCGTGACGCGCCACGTGCATGCCTACGCTATGAGCCTGCATGACGGCTGTCTTTCCATACACATCCACCACCAGCCCGGGCAAACAGTCTCCTTCGCCATGCACCAAACGATAGGTATCATTTCCCTTTTCATGTCCGGCCACTCCGATGGCGCATCGCAAGTCGTAAGCCACTCGCAGGCGGTCTTCCCAATAGGCTCCGTCCACCGCTTTGTCCTCGAAATCCAGCACCCTGACGGCAATGGAACCGATTTGCCAATGCCCCACGGCTATAAAATCACCCTCGGACGTCAACACACGTACCACCTCTCCTTCTTCAGGCTCTCCCTCTATATGATGGATGGCTCCGGAAAAAATCCAGGGATGGAAACGCTCCAGACTTTCTTCTTTTCCTTTTTTTAAATATAAATTCTTATACATAGTCTTTACCCTCATTTATTTATGATTCCTGCACTACGGCAAGTTCATAGTCGTTATTTTCTTTCAATGTTTCCAGTTCCCGATACAACCGTATGCACGCCCAAGCATCGGTAGCCGCATACAGTTTCTGCCCCTCGGTCAGCACGTCCGCCTCCCAGTTGGTGAGACGCTGCCCTTTACTGATCTTCTGCCCGAAGATATTGGCATACAGCTTCTGCAGGCTCATGTCCTCGATACCAAAAGCACGGACATAATCCTGCAAATCCAGGAAGGCCCGAGGTTCGAACTCGCCACGCTTATGGAGCGAGGCAAAGTCGTCACGCAACGACAAACCGACTTTCAAGACATTTTCGTCCTGTAACAAACGTTTCACACTTTCGGTCACTCCGATATGATTCAAACGAAACAGGAAACAAGTATCATCGGTAGATACCTGCAACAAAGCTACCTTATTCGTGCATCCCTTGCGGAAAGAAGGGCGCGTTTCTGTATCTACTCCCAAAACAGCCGAAGCCAACAAATAATCTACAGCCCGAGACGCTTCCGCCTCCGTCTGAATCACAAAAATACGCCCCTCGAACAGGGCACGCGGCAAAGCCGATATAAGTTTCTTGTCAAACTTACTATACAGTGTTTTCATCTTATTTTGAAAAGGTTAATCTACATCTAATTCCTCATCTTCATCGTCTTCGGGACTGTACCTGACACGATGGAGAGCCCGCATGGCATTCGTCAACGTTTGCCCCCAATACAGCACGAACGCGTTCCGGACTTCCGCCACGGCCTCGTACATGTTTTCCTCCAAGCCGATGCGGTAGGTCTCCACAAAGTTCTTCAATGCCTGATAAATATCCGCCAAATCCTCTGAAATTGTTTTTACGGCCGGCTCGTCGCTGAATTTCACTCCCTCATTGCAAAAATCCAGGTAATCGTCCTTCTCGCCCAATAAGGCAGAAAGTGTCAGACGGACAAATTCGTAATCCTGCTCCGAAACGAAAGCTTCGGGAAGAAAGTCCTCTGCGCCCTCAATATCCTCCAACAAGGCAGCCTTCAAATAGAGTAAAGGCAAGAGTTTTAATACGGTATCCGTGAAATCCCGGCACTTCCTCCCTTCCGATTGTTCCAAATAGGCACAAAATTCGGCTGCCACGGTTACAAATTCCACAGTATTCCGAGAATATACTATCGTTTTCTTATCATTCACATTCATGGTGCTCTCTCATCATTTTCTAAAAACCGCAAAGCTACAAAAATTTGAGCGAAAAAATAGCAAAATTGATGATTTTCATTTACTTTTGTAGTTGTTTTCATACCGACAAGCCAAGATGAGTAAAAAAAATCCGACGATACAAACAACCAAATTAGGAAACAAAGTACAGAAAGGAAAAGGAAAAAAGCCCGAAAAAAAGACAGAAGCGGAAGAACATGTGCTGAATGCGGGAGAAGAACCGGTAGGCCATAAGGAAACCATACGCTTTTTTTTCGGACTGGTACTCTTAATCCTGGCTCTTTTCATGCTGTTGTCTTTCACCTCCCACCTGTTTACCGGCGCGGAGGACCAATGTCTCATAGAACAAGGGGCAATGGAGGGATTCCTGAATTATGCCGGAGCCGTGGGAGCCTACTGCGCCAACTATTGGATAAACCGCTGTTTCGGATTCTCGGCCTTCATCCTTCCTGTTTTTCTGATTATTGCAGCCATGAAACTGACCCGCGCCTATAAGGTCAGGCTTTGGAAATGGTTTCTGAACTGTTCCATACTCATCATTTGGCTTTCTGTTACCTGTTCCTATTTCTTTCAACAAACGTTTGAAGGTCTGAGTGGATGGAACTTCATCAACCCCGGCGGCGACCACGGCTTATTTATCAGTAACTGGCTCAACCAACGTATCGGCAAGGTGGGCACGTTTATGGCACTGCTCCTGACCGCTGTCGCCTACCTGGCTTACCTGAGCAGCGAAACGATACAATTGGTACGGCGAATATTGAATCCGGTGGACTATATCAAGTCGAAACTCCCGGCAAAAGCAGCAGACGGGGAAACCGAACCGGCTGAAGACTCTGCCGACCCGGAAACCGCTGACGACACTGCCGACTGCATAAAAGAGGAGGAAGAGTATCCCGTTCAAACCACCATAAATTTCGACATGGACGCCCCGCTTAAGGAAGAGAAAGAGGAATATACGGACGAGGAAGAAGAAACGGATGCTCCGGACAAACGGTCCGATTCCCCAAAAGCAACTCCCGAACTGGACATCGTGGAAACAGAAAAAGAGGAACTTGCCGACGCAAGCGGTAAAGGAGCCTTGGAACCTTACGACCCGAAGCTGGATTTGGAAAATTACCATTACCCTACGCTCGAACTGTTGGACAAACGTAACGATGAGGACGCGCCCATCGACATGGAAGAGCAAAACAAGAACAAAGACCAAATCATTGAAGTGCTCCAGAATTTCGGCGTAGGCATATCTTCCATAAAAGCTACGGTGGGACCGACCATCACGTTGTACGAAATCACTCCAGCAAAAGGAGTACGCATCTCACGTATCAAAAATCTGGAGGATGACATCGCATTGAGCCTGAGCGCACTGGGCATCCGTATCATCGCTCCCATACCGGGCAAAGGGACTATCGGTATAGAAGTGCCGAATGCACGGCCCCGCATGGTGTCGATGGAAAGTATTCTGAACAGCCGGAAGTTCCGCGAGTCGGACTACGAACTGCCCATCGCATTAGGTAAAACCATCACGAACGAGGTTTTTATGGTGGATTTGGCCAAAATGCCTCACCTTTTGGTAGCCGGTGCCACCGGACAGGGTAAATCTGTCGGACTGAATGCCATCATTACTTCCTTATTATATAAGAAGCATCCGGCGGAACTGAAGTTCGTCATGGTAGACCCGAAAAAGGTGGAATTCAGCATTTACTCACCCATCGAAAACCATTTCCTGGCGAAGATTGCCGACGGAGATGACGAGCCTATCATTACGGACGTACAAAAGGTGGTGGCCACGCTGAAAAGCCTCTGCTGTGAAATGGACACGCGCTACGACTTGCTGAAAAAAGCCCGTGCCCGTAATATCAAAGAGTATAATGCCAAATTCAAAAACCGCCAACTCAATCCTGAAAACGGGCATCGTTTCATGCCTTACATCGTAGTCGTCATCGACGAGTTCGGAGATCTGATTATGACGGCCGGAAAAGAAATAGAACTGCCTATCGCCCGCATCGCACAATTGGCCCGGGCCGTGGGAATTCACATGATCATCGCTACCCAGCGCCCGACCACCAACATCATTACGGGTACCATCAAGGCAAACTTCCCGGCACGAATGGCCTTTAAAGTAAGCGCCATGATCGACTCCCGTACGATTCTGGACCGCCCGGGAGCTAACCAACTTATCGGACGAGGCGACATGCTTTTCCTGAGCGGTAGCGAACCGGTACGGGTACAATGTGCTTTCGTCGATACACCGGAAGTGGAGCGAATCACGACCTATATCGCCAAACAACAGAGTTACCTCGGTCCGTTCGAACTACCCAAAGTGGAAATGGAAGGGGAAGAAAGTAACGCAGGTGCTGTAGACATGACCCATCTTGACCCACTATTCGAAGAGGCCGCACGCCTTATCGTGGCTACTCAACAAGGTTCCACCTCTATGATACAACGTAAATTCGCTATCGGATACAACCGTGCGGGACGTCTGATGGACCAACTGGAAAAAGCAGGTATCGTAGGAGCGGCACAAGGCAGCAAGCCCCGGGAAGTGCTGTGTATAGACGATACCGACTTGGAGATGAGACTGAACAATTTAAGATAACCTGATAAAGAAGCTGAAAAGATGAAAAAGATATTATGGACTGTGGCTTTGTGCCTTTCCCTTATCCCAGCAAAGGCGCAGCAAACACCCGATGCACGAAAGATACTGGACGAAACGGCCTCCCTGTTTACGAGCAAAGGCGGTGTCAAAGCTACTTTTAAAGCTGACAATTTCACCGAAGGCAACTTACAAGGAAGCGCCACGGGCACGATGTGCATTCAAGGCAACAAATTCCAAATGACCACACCGGATATGATTACCTGGTACAACGGCGAAACGCAATGGAGTTACATGAAAGCTAATGATGAAGTCAATGTTAGTGTACCGACTCCGGAAGAACAGCAAAGCATGAATCCCTACACGTTCGTCAACTTGTACAAAGAAGGATATCATTATCAACTCAAGGAAAAGACCCTGCGCGGAAAAAGCTGTTATGAAATCACGCTGACCGCCCGCAACAAACAGAAAAGTCCGCACACGATCATCCTGGATATCAACAAGGATAACCATAACCTGATGTGCATCCGTATGCAACAACGTAAAAAAGGACAGTGGACACGTATCTCCATCCAACAGTTGCATACCGGACAATCGTTCGCAGCAACAGACTTCGAATTCAACCCGAAAGATTACCCGCAGGCTGAAATCATAGACCTGAGATAAGTCTGCTTATACATTAATTATATATACATACAAACCCCAAAAGATTATGGAACATATTCGTTGCTTAATTATCGGTTCCGGCCCTGCCGGATATACAGCGGCCATCTATGCAGGCCGTGCCAACCTTAACCCCGTATTGTACGAGGGCATACAGCCCGGTGGCCAGTTGACCACCACGACAGAAGTTGAAAATTTCCCGGGTTATCCCAAAGGTATAGCCGGTCCGGACCTGATGGAAGACTTACGCAAACAGGCCGAACGCTTCGGAACGGACATCCGTAATGCCATTGCCATTAAAGCGGATCTAAGCGAACGCCCCTATAAAATCACATTCGATAACGACAGTACTGTAGAAACCGATGCCCTTATCATTGCCACCGGAGCCACGGCTAAATACTTGGGACTGGAAGATGAAAAGAAATATGCCGGTATGGGTGTCAGTGCCTGTGCCACCTGCGACGGGTTCTTTTACCGTAAAAAAACTGTAGCCGTAGTGGGCGGCGGAGATACGGCTTGCGAGGAAGCCACCTATTTGGCCGGACTGGCAGCCAAGGTTTATCTGCTCGTGCGCAAACCTTTCCTCCGCGCTTCCAAGATCATGCAGGAACGCGTACTGGAAAATCCTAAAATAGAAGTACTATTCGAACACAACGCAGAAGGCTTGTTCGGCGAAAACGGAGTGGAAGGCGTACACGTGGTAAAACGCAAAGGAGAAGCCGACGAGCAACATTACGACATTGCTATAGACGGATTTTTCTTGGCCATCGGACACAAACCCAACTCGGACATCTTCAAACCGTGGGTGAAAACCGATGAAACCGGCTATATCCTTACTGAGGGCGACTCTCCACGCACCGGTGTACCCGGTGTTTTTGCGGCCGGAGACGTTGCCGATCCTCATTATCGCCAGGCCATCACAGCCGCAGGCAGCGGATGTAAAGCGGCCATCGAGGCAGAACGTTATCTGGCAGAACACAAGTTATAAAAGGCAATACATATAAGTAGAAACAGTGCATTCTTCCATTTTTATACGGAGAAAACCGTTGAAAAGTTTGGCGGAATGCACTGTTATTCGTAACTTTGCAGCCGATTTAGTCCAGAGAGGCTCAAAAAAGTGAAGCCACAACGGCATCCGCCTCATGGAAAAACCCGTTTAATCCATTAAAATGTACGCAATTGTAGAAATTAACGGTCAGCAGTTCAAGGCTGAAGAAGGCAAAAAGCTGTTTGTACACCACATTCAGAACGCCGAGGCTAACCAAGCTGTTGAATTTGAGAAAGTGTTGTTGGTAGACAACAATGGTAACGTAACCGTAGGCGCTCCCACCGTAGAAGGTGCAAAGGTGGTTTGCGAAGTTGTTTCTCCGCTGGTAAAGGGCGACAAGGTATTAGTGTTCCACAAGAAGAGAAGAAAAGGTTATCGTAAACTGAATGGCCATCGCCAACAGTTCACCGAAGTAACCATTAAACAAGTTATTGCTTAATCCTTAAAAGTTAGAAGAAAATGGCACATAAAAAAGGTGTGGGTAGTTCTAAGAACGGCCGTGAATCAGCATCACAGAGATTAGGCGTAAAGATTTTCGGTGGACAGAAATGTGTAGCCGGTAACATCATTGTTCGCCAGCGTGGCACAGTTCACTATCCCGGTACAAACGTAGGTATGGGTAAGGATCATACTCTTTACGCATTAGTAGACGGTGTAGTAACTTTCAAGAAAGGTTCCTACAAAGGTCGCCAAGACAGAAGCGTTGTTTCTGTAGAAGCTAAAGCTGAAGCATAATAACGAGTTTATTACAAACAGCATAAATAAAAGCCATTCCTTTGGGAATGGCTTTTATTTTATCCTTTGTACAAAAGTCAGTCTCAACCGACCGACCTTGTCACCAGTACTTTGTCAATACGCGCTCCGTCCATGTCCATGATTTCAAATACGAAACTATTCCATTCCAACTTCTCTCCACTACGAGGAATACGCTGCAAGCGGTCGAGTATCAGACCGGCCAACGTATGATATCCGGAAGCTTCATATAAATCACCGCAGTCGAAATAACACAACAGGTCGTATAAAGAACATTGGCCGTCTACCAGCCAACCTCCGTTATCTGCACGTTTGATGATTTCCGGTTCATCTTCTTCATTATCCATACTTCCCACAAGTCCTTCAAATATATCCTTCAAAGTAACCATTCCCACAAAGTCACCAAACTCATCGCAAATCAATGCGCGGCTGATTTTTCTCACCTTCATTTGCTCCAGAACTTTATAGATGCTCATTCCCTCGTGAAAATATACTGCCTCCCGTGCCAAATCACCGACTTTGAAGTCTTCGTCACTTAACTTCATCACCAAATCTTTTAGCCAAATCATTCCCTTCACATGATCCAAATCACCGTCTGCCACCGGATAAGATTCATATAAATCCCGTTTCAGCACCTCCTGTATCTCACGGGCCGACATTGCAGTATCCAACCATACCACATCGCTTTTATGCGTCATGATAGAACCGATCTTCAAATCTCCCAACATGAAAACGCGCTGCATGATGTTCTGTTCCACGGGTTCTACAGCCCCTTCTTCCGCCCCCTCCTTAATGATAGATTTGATTTCTTCTTCGGTCACTTTTCCGTCATCTCCCTTTATTCCCAGCAGATTAAAGATGAGTTCCGTACTCTTGGAAAGCAACCAAACGAAAGGAGAGGCTATCATCGCCAACACATTCATAGGTCGTGCCATCAACTTGGCCACGGCTTCCGCCACACTCAAACCGATACGTTTCGGCACCAGTTCACCGAAAATAATCGTAAGATAGGTCACTACCACCACAATCGTACCTTGCGCCAATACGGCAGCATAGGCAGAAGAGACACCACATGAAAGCATAAAATCCGTCAAGTCCGTAGCTATCTTATTACCGGAATAAATACCGGTCAAAATGCCAATCAGCGTAATACCAATCTGTACGGTAGACAAAAATCTGTCGGGATTACCAGACAGGTCCAAAGCTTTCTGTGCCGCCTTGCTCCCCTTCTTCGCATCCGTGGACAGACGAGACTTCCGCGCTGAAATCATGGCCACTTCCGACATCGAAAATACTCCGTTCAACAAAATCAATCCGATAATAATTAAAATCTCACTCATCTTACTTTTTCCGTCTATAATCTATAATTATTTATTTCTTTCATCAGTCTCCATAGAAATGGAATTCGACGTTCTTAGAATGTCATGGCTATTACTTGAATAAACAAGATAAGAAAAACCATCGCAATGGGATAGACCGTAGCGTATGCCACACCGGGAATGTTGCTGTCCACCATAGAGTCTGCTGCAGCCAATCCCGGTGTACTCGTCATCCCTCCGGTAATCGTTCCTAAGAGATCCAACACCGAAACCTTAAAAATCAAACGTCCGACCACGACAGATACCAGCATAGGCACTATCGTAATAGCTGCTCCCACACCGAACAGTAGCCAACCGCTACTCTGGAATGTCTCGACTAAAGTTTTACCGGCAGAAGTACCTACCTCAGCCAAAAACAAAAGCAATCCCAACTGCCTAAGCAAATGATTGGAAGGCCCTGACATGGACCATAATATAGGACCGGTTTTTCCTATCGCACTCAACACCAAAGCCACGATAAGGACTCCTCCGGTCAGCCCGGGAGAAAAAGACATCCCGCCGCCGAACGATACATTCAGCTTACCAAACAACACGCCCAATACGATTCCCATGGCAATAGGGAAAAAATCAGTATCGGACAGCAACTTGGCATTATTACCCAACATACAAGCCAAACCGTTCAATCCGTCTTTTTCGCCCACCACCATCAGTTTGTCTCCGAACTTCAGGGCCAAATCGGGTGAAGGGGCAAGGTCTATACCGCTCCGCCTCACCCGCGTCACGGTACAGCCGAAGTTCTGATGCAAGTTCAAGTCTCCCAATTGCTTGTTAATCATATTTTTATTGGTCAACAGCAAAGACTGGATATCCTGACTCTCCACCAACGGCAATTCGCCCTCCTTACGCTCTCCCAGCAATACGCCTAATTGAGAAAGTGCATCCTCGCTCCCCACAGCCTGCACCCAGTCTTCGGCATGCAAAGATGTATGTCCCATCGGAATAAGAATCTCCCCTCCGGATTTGACCCGCGACACCACAGCACCCGTCATCCGTCCCACATTCAACTGTGCCAAAGTACGTCCGAAGACCTGAGGGTTCGTCACTTTGAATATGCAAGTCTGCAACTCCGGATACTTGCTACGCCGTTCGGCTTCCAGCCTACGGGCTTCCTGCTCAAGATCCACACGCAACATCTTCGGCAACAACTTGACAAAAAGTATCACCCCGATGACTCCGAAGGGATAGGCAATACCGTATGCAATAGAAGCCAAAGGCGAGTTCGTACTGTCAATGGCCACGGCAAGTCCCGGTGTACTGGTCAACGCACCGGCTATCAACCCTACCACACTGGGAGTATCGATACCAAAAGCATATTTCAATCCTACGGCCGTCAACGAAGCCGAAGCCACTATCAACATAGTAATCAGAATCAACGTCTTGCCCTTCGTGCGAAAAGAATCAAAGAAACCGGGACCCGCCTGGATACCTATGGTAAAGATGAACAACACCAATCCGAAGTTGCCTAATTCCTTAGGAATAGAAACCCCGAAATGCCCGAAGAGCAAAGCAATGAAAATAACAGCCGAAACATCAAGGGAAACTCCGCGAATTTTAATACGCCCCAGCATAAACCCCAAGGCCACAATGAGAAACAAGGCAAAATAAGAAGAATTCAATAGTTCTGTCCACATAGATTAATTGTAATGGATGTGTTTTGCAAAGATAGGGATAAAAACGAAAGTCCCCCAAAAGTTCCATTAAAAACTTTCAGAGGACTTCATTTTTATATGACCGCCACCTGAAGGTGGCTTTCATCCATTACTCATTCATCGTCAGTGCAGCCCGGCTATTTCCAGCCTCTTCCACGGCTTTCACCGTCACTGCTACGTAATCGGAAGATGTCTTGAACTTAGGCATGTCCGGAGCTACGACCGTAATCACCATGTCATCTTCTCCATTCTCACCTACAAAGACCTGGTTGGTCGGATTAACACCATAGTAATACACGCCCTTCTTGGCGTCGAATTTAGATTCACCCGGCTGCAACGCATTACCGAAGCTGAGTCTCAACACACCGTCCTTCACAGTGCAACGCACGGCCCTTGCTATCACGGAATCCTTGGCTTCCACGCTGAAACCATAGTTATCCCCTTTTACGAAACGTACACGTGCCGGCACATTTACCCGAGCCTCGTTGAACGCTACCGTAGCCACTTCACTTGCATTTACGGCTGCCACCATCATCATGGCGCTAACCATAGTCATTAACTTCTTCATAATTTCAATCTTTTTACCTTTAATATATACTTGGCCTTCATGGCCTCTCCTAAAAACAATACAAAGATACGGAGGTTTCCTCCCGAATACAAGCAAAAAGACCTCTTTTAACACGTATGGAGAAATAATATTGACTTATATCAAGAAATCCCGTTCATTCGTTTGTCTTTTATGGCAAAACAGTTACAATATGTTAGCAAACGGGAATGCAAGGCCATTACTACCGTATCACTTTTCTCGTCCTACGGCCGTTCTTTTCGCCATTTGACAAAGAAATAAGGAGTTTTTCGGGCTTTTTTTGCGCTCCCTACTTTTTTTTAATTAATTTTGCAACTCACAGGAAAGTAGGATTATAAAATAAATAGTAGTATGCTTACATTAAAACTCATCAACGAACGGACCGAATGGGTCATCAAAGGTCTGGAGAAAAAACATTTCTCAGGAGCCAAGGAAGCTATCGAAAACGTGTTGGCTACCGACAAAAAACGCCGCGAAGCGCAAACACAATTAGACATCAATTTGTCGGAAAGCAAAAAACTGGCCGCACAAATCGGTGCGTTGATGAAACAAGAAAAGAAAGAAGAAGCCGAATCCATCAAAACAGAAGTAGCCCGACTGAAAGATACGAACAAAGCCCTTCAAGAAGCCATGGACCGGGCACAACAAGAACTCACCACCCTGCTCTGCGCTATCCCCAATATCCCATACGACATCGTACCGGAAGGCAACGGTGCGGAGGACAATGTGGTAGTGAAAATGGGCGGCATGGAAACGGAATTGCCGAAAGACGCTCTCCCACATTGGGAACTGGCCAAGAAGTACAATCTGATAGACTTCGACCTCGGCGTGAAAATCACGGGGGCGGGTTTCCCCGTCTATCGCGGAAAAGGCGCACGGCTTCAACGTGCCCTCATCAACTTCTTCCTCGACGAGGCACGCAAATCAGGCTACGAAGAAATCATGCCTCCTACGGTAGTCAACGAAGCCTCCGGTTACGGTACCGGACAGTTGCCCGACAAGGAAGGACAGATGTACCACTGCAATCTGGATGATTTTTATCTTATCCCCACGGCCGAAGTACCTGTGACGAACATCTACCGCGACGTCATTTTAGACGAAAAGGATCTGCCCGTCAAGAATTGCGCCTATACGCAATGTTTCCGTCGTGAAGCCGGTTCCTACGGTAAGGATGTGCGTGGCCTGAACCGCTTGCACGAATTTTCGAAAGTGGAACTGGTACGCATCGACAAACCTGAACATTCGGAACAGTCCCACCAGGAAATGTTGGCACACGTAGAAGGCTTGCTCCAGAAACTGGAACTTCCTTATCGCATCCTTCGGCTTTGCGGAGGCGACATGAGCTTTACTTCTTCCATTTGCTACGACTTCGAAGTATATTCCGAAGCACAAAAACGTTGGTTGGAAGTCAGCTCGGTGTCTAACTTCGACACTTACCAGGCCAATCGTTTGAAATGCCGTTACCGCCGCACGGAGGACAAGAAGACGGAACTATGTCATACGCTGAACGGTTCGGCCCTTGCCCTGCCGCGCATCGTAGCCGCCATCATGGAGAACAACCAGACGCCCGAAGGCATCCGCGTGCCGAAATGCCTCGTGCCTTATTGCGGTTTTGAAATGCTGGACGACCAACCGTGCTGAGCCATACCTATTATTATAAATCCAAACGAATAGAGCAATGAACAGAATCGTATCCAAAAGCCGCTTTTCCGAAAAGGTCTTCAAGTTTGAAATCGAAGCCCCGCTGATAGCCAAAGCCCGGAAGGCCGGTCATTTCGTAATTGTCCGCGTTGGAGAAAAGGGGGAACGTATGCCGCTGACCATAGCCGGTGCCGATCCGGTCAAAGGCACTATCACACTGGTAGTACAAGAGGTGGGACTTTCTTCCACCCGTCTGTGCCACCTGAATGAAGGGGATTATATCACCGACGTGGTCGGTCCGTTGGGCAAAGCCACGCATATCGAAAAATTCGGCACGGTGGTATGTGCAGGAGGAGGAGTAGGCGTAGCCCCCATGCTTCCCATCATCGAAGCCCTGAAGGCAGCGGGCAACCGCGTGATTTCCGTGTTGGCCGGACGAAGCAAAGAGCTGATTATCCTGGAAGACGAAGTACGCAGGAGTTCGGACGAGGTCATCATCATGACCGACGACGGCAGTTATGGCCGCAAAGGACTGGTGACCGAAGGCATAGAAAGCGTCATCCAACGTGAAAAGGTGGACAAATGTTTCGCCATCGGCCCGGCGGTCATGATGAAATTCTGCTGCCTGCTCACTAAGAAATACGGTATCCCGACTGATGTGTCCCTGAATACCATCATGGTAGACGGCACGGGTATGTGTGGTGCCTGCCGCATCTCCGTGGGCGGAAAGACACGCTTTGTTTGCGTGGACGGCCCCGAATTCGACGGTCATCAGGTCGATTTCGACGAGATGCTCAAGCGTATGGGTGCCTTTAAAAAGGAAGAGACGGAAGAGATGCAACGGTTTGCACAAGCATCCGGAAGCACGTCCGAAAATACGGACTGCCAAGCTGAAAAAGCCTGTGCGGCCGATGCTTCCCAAATGGATACCACGACTTCGCTCAGCGAGCTGACCGACCGTAATGCACCGTGGCGGCAAGAAATCCGGAAGGCCATGAAGCCGAAAGAACGCACGGCCATCCCGCGTGTCGTCATGCCGGAACTCGATCCCGTGTACCGCGCCACCACGCGCACGGAAGAAGTGAATATCGGCCTCAGTGCCGAGCAGGCCATGACCGAGGCCCGACGCTGCCTGGACTGCGCCAACCCGACCTGTATGCAAGGATGCCCGGTAAGCATCAACATCCCGTCGTTCATCAAGAACATCGAACGGGGCGAATTCCTCAATGCCGCCCGCGTGTTGAAGAGCACTTCCGCGCTCCCGGCTGTCTGCGGACGAGTTTGTCCGCAAGAGAAACAATGCGAAAGCCAGTGCATCCACCTGAAGATGAACGAACCAGCCGTGGCCATCGGCTATCTGGAACGCTTTGCTGCCGACTTCGAACGCGAGAGCGGCATGACGTCCGTCCCCGAATGTGCTCCGGCAAACGGCATCAAAGTGGCCGTCATCGGCTCCGGACCCGCCGGACTTTCATTCGCCGGCGACATGGCCAAATACGGGTATGACGTGACGGTGTTCGAAGCCTTGCATGAAATCGGCGGCGTATTGAAATACGGCATTCCGGAGTTCCGTTTGCCCAACAAGATTGTGGACGTGGAGATTCAGAACCTGGAGAAAATCGGCGTGAAGTTCGAAAAAGACTGTCTCGTGGGCAAAACCATCAGCGTACAGGAATTGGAGGACGAGGGCTTCAAAGGCATCTTCGTAGGTTCCGGCGCAGGACTGCCTAACTTCATGGGCATTCCGGGCGAGAACAGTATCAACATCATGTCGAGCAACGAATACCTGACGCGCGTCAACCTCATGGACGCCTCTAATCCGGATACGGACACCCCTATCCATTTGGCCAAGAATGTCATGGTAGTGGGCGGTGGCAACACGGCCATGGACTCCTGCCGCACGACCAAACGTCTGGGTGCGGAACGGGTGATGATTGTCTATCGCCGTTCGGAAGCCGAGATGCCGGCCCGCCTCGAAGAGGTGAAGCACGCCAAGGAAGAGGGTATCGAGTTCCTCACCCTGCACAACCCGTTGGAATACATAGCCGACGAAAAGGGCGCGGTGAAACAGGTGGTCTTGCAAAAGATGCAACTGGGCGAACCGGATGCCAGCGGTCGCCGCAGTCCGGAACCGATACCGGGTGCCACGGAAACGCTGGACATCGACATGGCCATCGTGGCCGTGGGCGTATCCCCCAACCCGATTGTCCCCACTTCCATCCAAGGTTTGGAGTTGGGCCGCAAGAACACCATCGTGGTGAACGAGGGCATGCAGACCAACATTCCCTGCATCTTTGCCGGAGGAGATATCGTGCGCGGCGGTGCCACCGTCATCCTCGCCATGGGCGACGGACGGAAGGCAGCCAGCAGTATGCATGAGTATTTGCAGAAATAACCTGCATCATATCACAAACATCAGCCCGTATGGACCGCACGGTCCATACGGGCTGATTCGTTAGCGCACCGTGCACAACGCCCTCCTTCCCCAGTTTGGCATTACAAACCCAGCTCCCGCCTCAACCATTCCTCCATCACCGGATCCGGAATGACGACCTGACGTTTTTCCATCTCGATAAGTTCTTTCTTCAACAATGCCCGTTTTACGATACTCACATTGGCCGACGAGCCCAATTTGTACTTCTGCAAAATGGCACGCGTAGTGAATTCCCTGTGCACACCCTCCAGTACGGCCCGCAAAAAATTCATCTGATATGCAGTGAGGCTCTCTGTCTGCTTTTCGAACAGCGGCGTATTCTGGTCGATGATATCCTGATATGCTCCCTCGAAATCCTGTTCCGTGGCCGTCTCGTCTGTATGAATCCACACCAACCACGCCAACTGCTGCACATACGAAGAATGGTTGTCTACGGCCCGGCATATCTTCCCGGCCAACTCGGCGGAAATATGTTTGCCCGTAGCCTCAAAGCGTCCGCAAATGTAATCGACCCAATCCTCCGTCCCGATCTTGGGCAAATATACCGTATCGCCGAACTTGTAAAAAGGAAGGCTCTTTTTCTCAAAAAGTTCATTCATAAGATGCTTCTTGCTGCCGAACAGGCAATACGACGCCGATTTCTGTAATTGCCAAACCGAACGCAAGCGTTTCTGAAAAGCCTTTGAATCTTTAAACTCGGCTATCTGTTGAAACTCGTCGATGCACACGACTACATCGATACCTTTTTTTTGCGCAATCTTTTCCGGAAGTTGCAGGATATCGTCCACATCGTCTGCCTTGGGATTGAGTTCCAACGAGATGGAAAAATCCGTCATAGGCTCCGCGCCCAACGAAATCTTGGGGCTGATCCGCGAAAGGAACAACCGGGCATTTTCCATCCACTCCTCCAGTTTGGAAGAAGTCTGTTTGAGCACAGCCGACGCGAAAGCATCGTAAAATTCCCGTTCGCTACGACAAGAAAAAATATCCAGATAGACTACTTTCAACGTATCGGACTGAGCCAAACGGCACACTTTACGGACTAAAGATGTCTTCCCCCAACGACGCGGAGAAATCAACACCGTATTCACACCGTGCCGGAAGTTGGACAACAAACGGGCTGTTTCTTTCTTGCGGTCGGTAAAATTGTCACCCGAAGTGGCCACACCAAAAACAAATGGCTTATTTTCCATAATCATCCTCTGTTTAACCCATCGCGAAGATAATGATTTTCCCGTTTAGTAACAACTTTATTACTAATAACCTTATTACAAATTGCGCAACTATCCGCCTCAACCTCCTTTTTTCTGCCCGCGCGGCACAAGCAACGACTTTATTTTCGTAACTTTGCGCCCGAAAAAAAACGTATACATGAATGCAGTCTACACCATCTTGCTGCTCATCAGCAGCAACATTTTCATGACGTTGGCCTGGTACGGCCATCTGAAGTTGCAGCAAACGGGCGTATCGTCCCATTGGCCTCTTATCGGCGTCATCCTTTTCTCGTGGATGATAGCTTTCGCAGAATACTGTTGCCAAGTACCGGCCAACCGACTTGGCTTCGAAGGCAACGGCGGCCCTTTCAACCTGATGCAGCTTAAAGTGATTCAGGAAGTCATCTCGCTCATCGTCTTTACGGTCATCGCCACCGTGATGTTCCAAGGGCAGGCCCTGCACTGGAACCATCTGGCCGCCTTCTTCTGCCTCGTGCTGGCCGTATATTTCGTATTCCTTTAACCACAAGCTCCCATAAAAGCATGCAACCCACGGAAGCACAACTCCTGGAACGCCGTATCTGGCGGCATTTCAGCAAAGGACTGACCCAATACCATTTGCTGGACGACGGCGACCACATCCTGCTCGGCCTGTCCGGCGGCAAAGACTCGCTCGCCCTGCTCGACTTCATGTCGCGCCGCGCCCGCATCCACCGCCCGAAGCTCACGCTCACAGCCCTGCACGTGCGCATGGCCAACATCGACTACGAAAGCGACACGACCTACTTGGAGGACTTCGCCGCCGCGCGCGGCGTGCGCCTCATCGTGCGCGAGACCTCGTTCGACCCGAGTACCGACACGCGCAAAAGCCCCTGCTTCCTCTGTTCGTGGAACCGCCGGAAGATGCTCTTCACCGTGGCGCAGGAACTGGGTTGCCACAAGATTGCGTTGGGCCACCATCAGGACGACATCCTGCACACGCTGCTGCTCAACCTTTCTTTCCAAGGCCAGTTCGGCACGATGCCCGCCCGGTTGCAAATGCGCAAGTTCCCCATGACGATCATCCGTCCGCTGTGCATGGTGCACGAGCGCGACCTCGCAGCCTGGGCGGCACTGCAAGGCTACCGCAAGCAAAAGAAGCTCTGCCCCTACGAGACAGACTCCCACCGTTCGGACATCAAGCAAATATTCGGACAGTTGGAACAACTCAACCCCGAAGCCCGTTACTCCCTATGGAACGCATTGGAGCAGGAAGGCAAACTCGTAGAATAAGACACTGAAAAACAACACGATAAACAACCGTCCCCGATCGTCAGGAGACGGCTGTTTCAATCTCAGCCGAACGATTTTCAAATCTCAGCCAAACGATTTTCCGTTCTGCGCCAAACGATTTTCAAACCTAAGGCGAACGATTTTCCACCTCGTTTTCCACCTCATTCCCCTTGCGTTTTCCGCAAAATCCACTATCACAAAACAAGACAAAGCCTCCACGTCAACGCTGCTCCACCATTCGGATGGTACCGTCCGCATTGTGGTAGAGCCGGTCCACACAGACGGAACGTAGCCACGGGTCGCCGGAGAGCGCGCTGTTATGGTAAAAGGCGAACCACTGGCCTTTGTACTGCACGATGGAGCCATGGTTGGTGACACCCGTTTCCGGACGGGTGGGCTGCATGTAAATGCCCATGTGCTTCCACGGCCCGAGCGGATGGTCGCTGATGGCATAATGCATGCGGTTCCATCCTGCCACCCCCTCCTGCCCCGGTTCGTGGTTGTCGGAATAGGACAGGTAATATACACCATTGTATTTGTGAATCCACGTAGCCTCGTGGAAATCCACCAGCCCTTCCATGGTCCGCATCGCACCGTCCAGTTCCATCATGTTATCCTTCAGCCGTCCGCCCTTACACGTGCCGCCCCCGCCGTTGTAAATATAAGCCTGTCCGTCGTCGTCCACAAACACGCAAGGGTCGATGAGGGGATCCATTCCTTCGATGTAGCCCTGCACGGTGAAGTTGGCAGCCGGTTCCTTGCTCGTGGCCACCCCGATTTTCCAACTTCCGTTCCAATCGGTCTCGCTGGGATGGGGAAAATAGAAATAGTACGTACCGTCCTTATAAGCACAGTCCGGCGCCCACATGAAGCCGCCCTCCTTGCGTCCCCAAGGCACCTGCGAGGCGCGGAGGATTTCTCCATGGTCTGTCCAATGTACCATATCATCAGTGGAAAACACATGATACTGGTCCATCAGATCGCAACCGCGAGCCGGTGCGATGTCATGGGAGGCATACACATACAAGCGTCCGTCGGCCCAGACATGGGCTGAGGGGTCGGCTGTGTATATATGGCGGATAAACGGATTCGGTGCCAGGCTGTCTATCGTCTCTTTTCCTTTCCCAGCTTCACTTGTAACGGCGGAATGGCGTTGCGCCACGCATGCCGTCAACAAAAGGGCACATACGCCCCATATACTCTTTTTCATACATTCATCTTTGATTACAGTAAAACTTTATTTTTCAAAAAGCCACCGGACTTCACAAGCGTCCGTCTCACTTGCGCCGCTCTACCATGCGGATGGTGCCGTCGGGATTGTAATACAAACGATCCACGCAGACGGAACGCAGCGCGGGATTGCCGGACAAGGCTATCGAATGGTAGAAAGCAAACCATTCGCCCTTGTATTCCACGATGGAACCATGGTTGGTGAAACAGTCCGAACCACCCATGTAAATGCCCATGTACTTCCACGGCCCGAGCGGGTGGTCGCTCACGGCATAGCGCATACGGTTGTACCCCTCCACGCCTTCTTGTCCGGGATTGTGATTGTCGGAATACGAAAGATAATATTTCCCGTTGTATTTGTGCACCCATGTAGCCTCGTGGAAATCCACCAGTCCCTCCATGGTCTGCATCGCGCCGTCTATCTCCATCATGTTGTCCTTCAGCCGGCCGCCCTTGCACGTGCCGCCCCCGCCTTGGTACAGGTAGGCCTGCCCGTCGTCGTCCACAAACACGCAGGGGTCGATAATCGGATCCAAACCCTCGATGTATCCCTGCACGGTGAAGTTGGCAGCCGGTTCCTTGCTCGTGGCCACCCCGATTTTCCAACTGTCATTGGTGTACGTTCCGCTGGGATGGGGAAAATAGAAATAATACGTGCCGTCCTTGTAGGCACAGTCCGGTGCCCACATGAAGCCGCCCTCCTTGCGTCCCCAAGGCACTTGCGAGGCGCGGAGAATCTCGCCGTGGTCGGTCCAGTGCACCATGTCGTCGGTGGAAAACACATGATACTGGTCCATCAGGTCGCAACCGCGCGGCGGATCGATGTCATGGGAGGCATAGACATACAAACGTCCGTCGGCCCAGACGTGGGCTGAAGGGTCGGCCGTATAGAGATGCCGGATGAAAGGATTGGGAGCGAGGCTGTCGATTTGCACAGTCTCCTTTTGTTCCCGGTCTTTGCTGCCGTCCGATGCGGAACGGGAGGCGGTACAGCCTGCCCACAGCAAAGCGCATACTGCATAAACGCATTTCTTCATAAATCTGGTTTGTTAGGTTGTTAAAACAAAAATCTTATCCTGCTTTTACCCCAAGCAAGGATGCCCGTTACGGATTTTTCAAAACAAAATTATCGAAACAAGGCCGCCCTGCCAAGTTTCCGCACCGATTTATGGCATCCCCTACCATAAATTGACGCATTATTGCTATTTTTGCAAACAAACGTACACTTCCGCGCACTACGACATGAAAGACTTTGCCGCCATAGACTTTGAAACCGCCAACGGGCAACGCTCCAGCATTTGCAGCGTAGGCCTCGTGGTGGTCCGCGACGGGGAAATAACCATCCGGCATTACCGTCTGGTACGCCCCTATCCCAATTACTATAATTACTGGAACACGCAGGTTCACGGGATGTCTTTTCAGGATACAGCCCATGCCGCCCCTTTCCCGGAGGTGTGGCGCGAAATCACACCCTTGATTGAAGGTTTGCCCTTAGTGGCCCATAACCGTCCGTTTGACGAAGGATGCCTGAAAGCCGCCTTCCAAGCCTACGGCATGGAATACCCCGGTTACTCGTTCCATTGCACCCTCCGTGCTTCCCGTCTTGCATTCGGCCGAGACTTGCCCAACCATCAACTGCAAACAGTAGCCCTCCGCTGCGGATACGACCTGACGCAACACCATCATGCCTTAGCCGATGCGGAAGCATGCGCCCGGATAGCCCTGAAAATCCTGTGACGGCCGCCCCGGTTGTTGCACAAAAAAGACCGTCCCTGCACAGAAAGCATCCGTACAGGGACAGTCCCGGAAAATGAAAAACAGTTATATCTTATTACGATTCCGGCCGGAGCACTTCCACCGGCTTGTCGTTCATGCAACGGCGCACCTGCCCGTAAACGATGAGCGACACCACCACGCATATACCACACACGATGACCGCCATCAGTCCCACGCCCGGCGTTTCGCCATAGTGGAAATATTCCATCCATTTGTGCATGAGCAATGCCGCCGGGAAGTAGGCCAACACGCCGCCCGCCACGACATAAAGCAAATAAGACCGGAGCTGAGACCGGAAAACATCCCGGAAACCCGCGCCCATCACCCGGCGGATAGCCATGCTCCGACGCCGCAGGCGCAAGGAGTAGAGCAGCATGGAGAACACACCGGAGAACGTAACCAACACGCTGAACACCGTCAAGGCCGAAAGCAGACCGGCGTAATAAGTCTCTTCCTTGTAGCTGTCTGCCATATATCGCTCCAACGGCATCAGGTGAATCTTATCCTCGGGTACGTCGAACCTCCGCAACACGCGGCGTATGGCAGCCTCTGCGTCCTCGCGTCGTCCCGGCGCGTGTTTGACATACACCGCATCGTGTTCCACGAAACGGCATTCGTGACGGTCGGGGATACCGACCCACATCAATGGCCGTTCTTCTTCGTGGAAATCGCTCAAGCGCACATCCATGACGCCTTTCACTTCCAACTTTCCGGCAATATGGTTAGTCCACGTAGAATACCACATTACATTATGCCCGGTATCATCGGAGCCGACATAAAGATTCACCCTACGGAAGTCGTCCGCCCGGAACTTCCTGCAAGCCGCCTCGTTGAACATGACCGGCTCCACACCGTCCTGTTCCGGCTGTTCTTCCAACCGCGCACCTCTCGCAACGTGCAGGTGAAAAAAGTCGAAAGCCGCATAAGGAACCTCCATATAATCTATTTCGTTTTCGGGTGTCAACCTGTCATCCTTCTTCCCGTTCCATTCTTCTTCGGTCAGCAGGTTGATGCGCCTCCGCGAAAAACGGTTGAAAATATCCGCAGGCAAGGCTATGGCATCCGTGATGCCGGCAGCCGCCTCCTTCCGGAACTCCTGCGGCAAGTCGTAAAATATGGATTTGAAATCAAAAGGTTCTTCTTCGCCGGGCCAGTATTTCCGCCCGGTGTGCAAACGCAATATGTCCTCCCGTTCAAAGCCAAGGTCTCGGTTCATCATCCCCGACAACTGGCGTTGCATGCCCAAAGAGATGAACAACAAGAAAGCCGACGCGAAACATTGCACCACCAACAGCCAAGCGTGGGAACGACCTGCGGAAGCCTCTCCGCCCAACGTAAGCCGGTAGGCCCGGCGCACCTTGTGTACGGGATAACCCGTCCCGGCCACCACCAACACGAGCACAGCCCCCACGACTTGGGCGAAACAGACATACACATGCGAAAGATTGCCGGGCACTTGGCCTTCGTGCGCCAACCACTCCAAAGCCACGCAGCCCAACAAAATGCCCGACAAGGCAACGGGCATGATCTCCGTCAGCATCCAAATGGCATTCTGCCACGCCGACGCTCCTAAACTGCGGCGTAAGGCGTATTCGCGCACCCGTCCCAGAAAAACGGAAGTGTACACCGCCAAGAGGTTGACCACGGCACTCCACAGCAACAAGACGGAAATCAGCGTGAATGCCAAAGGGTAAAAATAAGCGTACAGGAAAGATTCGCCGTAACCCGTCTTATGCGCCGTGCGCAAGGGGATAAGCCGGAACTTCCAGTGACTTTTATCCGACGGCAGGTAAATCCGGCTAAACGCTTTCTCCACAGCCGCCGGGTCGTCCGTGCGAATGCAGGCACTGTAAAGTTGGCTACCATCCCATCCCCATTCCCACTCCTGCACATTAGGCGGCAACAACATCTCATAGTTCCAATGCGAATCGCCTTCGTTGTCGGCCACCACCGCACCCACGGTCAGCCAATCGGACAGCCTGTAAGCGGAAGCCTCTAAAGTCTGTCCCACGACATCCGTCTTACCGAAAATCTTCCGGGCCAGGCTCTCCGTCAACACCACATGCCCGGGAGTAGCCAATGCTTTTTCAGGGTCGCCGGACAGCACCGTAAACCCCAAGGCACTCACCATCCCGGGAAACGAATACAAACCGCTGGCATAAAAATACGCTTCTTCCCGCCCATCGGGATAAATCTGGGGCTTCACCGTCATTCCGAAGATGCCGACTTCCGCCTCCCCTTCCAACAGGCTGTCCAACTGCATGACCGCCGGCAAAGGCATGTAAGGCGATGTATAAGTATTCAAGTGTGTCAAATAGGCTGTATCATCATGCTGCACCAGATACAAGTCCTTGTAATCCGGACGAAAGTAATCGTAGTTCGTTTCCGTCCACAGCCAGTTCAGGCTGAACGTCAGGCACACGATGCCCACGGCCAAACCCGTGGCAGAGATTCCGGCCTGCCAACCATGGCTGCGCAGATTGCGCAAGGCCTGCTTCAGGTTCTGAACCCACAAACTTATTGTTCCCATAGCTTCAAACTGTTTCCTTGGTTTCATTCGTCCCATGCCAATTCCTCCACGTCGCCATAACGGCTGTAACCGGACGTAATGACACGGTCGCTGGGTCGGAGGCCTTCCAACACTTCATATTGCTTGGGGTTCTGCCGCCCCAAACGGATGAATGTGCGCACGGCACGGTTCTCGCCCGGCACCACCTTATAAATCCACTGTCCGCCCGTCACGGAATAGAAATCGCCACGAGGGATGGTCAGCACCCGTTCCGGGTTACCCAATTCTATCTGTACGCGCAGAGCCTGCCCGAGGCGCAAGGACGGAGGCACCTCGCCCGTAAAAGCCAAGTCTACAGTAAACATACGGTCCTTGACTTCCGGTACGACACGCCGCACCGACATGACGTATGGCTTGCCTTTGTAAGTGCCCTTGGCAGGAAGTCCGCTTACGATGCGGTCGATGTAATACTCCCCGGGAGTGACCCGCACCTTATAGCGGTCGAGCACCTTGACTTCTCCGATTTCCCCTCCGGCCTGCACCTGTTGGCCGGGCACGACCGTGAGGTTGCTCAACTGCCCCGTGAGGGGCGCGCGCACCACGAGCCACTCCTGCTTGGCCTTCACCCGCTCGAATTTCCGGATTTCCTGTTCCCGGTCGTTGCGGATGAGCGAACGGCGCACGATGGTAGCCGCCGAGTCGTGCTGCAAGCTCTCCTGTTCCAGTTCCGCCGCACGGGTCTTGTACTCGTACTCCTGCCGCGCCACCTCCAGTTCCGCCTTGCTCTTGATGCCCATGCGGAACTCCTCTTGGCTCAGGGCATAGCTGTCCGAAATGCGTTGCAGCTCATAACGGTTCTGCAACACCTGCTTGCGCAGGAGCAAAGTCTTCTGCTCCATCTCGATTTCCTGCTCACGGTAGGACATGAGTTGCTTGTGCAGGGCATTCTCCTGCACCTCCATCTCGTCCAGCAGCTCGGGATTGGACAGCACCAGCAACGTGTCACCCTGCCGCACCCGTGCGCCCTCTTCGGCCACGATGCGCTCCACGTAGCCGCTTATCCGGCTGTTCACGCGCAAGGAGAGCATGGGCTGCACCACCCCCTCCTGCTCCACATATTCCAGAAAGTCGGCCTGCACGGCTTCGGCCAGTCCCAACGTATCGGCCGACACGCGCTGTTTCTCGGGCGAGAACAACAAGGCCACCGTATAGGCTGCCAAGGAGAGGAACACGATGCCTCCCGACACATAATATTTGTGGCGCACGAACCACGGTTTTTTCTTGAGTTGTATATCCATATATAATAAGGTATAAGCGTTACACGAATGAGTTCAGTCTTTCACCAGTTGCCCGTAATCCACCTGCAACGGGCGGCCTTCGAAGAAATCATAGAGCGTCAGGCTGCGCAGGGTGTAGTAAAGACTCCAGTAAGTGTGCAGGGCGTTCAGGTAATTCCGGCGCGCGGCATCCTTCTCCTCGATAGAGGCGTTGAGGTCGAGCACACTGGATTTTCCCAACACGTACAGGCGGCGTGCCACTTCGCTGCGGCGCAAGGCCGTGCTGTCCGTCCGGGCCGCCACGCGCACACGTAGCCCTTGCAGGTTGAACTGCCCTACCAACTTGCGGATATTCTGGTCGAAGTCCGTGCGGCTCTGCTCCACTTGCGTCCCCACCAAATCCCGTTGCGAACGGGCCACGCGCACTTGTCCGCGCCCCTTTCCCCAGTCCAGGATGGGCAAGGTGATACCGATGCTCACCGCCTGTTGGTCGAGCGGATGGCGGTAGGTGGAAGAGAAATTCTCCGCCGTCTGCGTCAGACCGAAACGGAGATACAGGTCGGCTTTCAGGCCGGCGTTGGCCTTGGCCTGCGCCACGTTGCTTTCCGCCTCTAACTTGCGCCGCTTCATGTAGAGGATGTCGGGACTGTGGAGATGCGCCCACTGCAAGGCTGCCCCCTCCTCCACCGTCACGTCGGGCACTTCCGTGACCATCCGTATCGCGGGCAAGGTGTCGCCTTCATGCAAACCCAGATAGGAACGCAAGTCCAAGGCGCATTCGTCCATTTCGATACGGGCATTCAGCCGGTTGGTCTCCTCGTTCAAGCGGTTGATTTCGAGTTGGAGCATCTCGTTCTCGGTGGTCGTACCAATCTGGTAACGCCCCTGTGCGAAACGGTAAAGCGTGTCGGCATGAGCGAAATTCTGGCACGCCGTGGCATAGTTGCTCTGTGCCATGGCCAACGCGAAGAACTTGTCCACAGCCCGTGCGGCTACCAACTCCATCGTCTCCAAATAAGACCGCTGCGCCTCCTCGTAGCGCACCGGTTCGATACGCCGCCTCCACTTCAGGTTGTTGTACCCGAAAAGCGACTGGCTGTAGCCGATGTTGACCGGCACGCTCTTCCATGAAAAAGTGCGGTCACTCAGCAAATCCGTACGCAAGAGGGAGGATTCCAGGGACAACGTGCCGCCCGTCCAACTGACATTCTGCTGCACGCGCAGGGACAGGTCGGTGTTCAACAGGTTTTGCTCGACGAAACGCACCGACCCGTCTTCCATCGTGATTTGGTTGATGGAACGGTCGAGGTTCGGCCCGGAAGTCAATGTGAGCGAAGGCAAGTAATCAGCCCGGAACGAGCGATAGTCCCAATAGGCCGAGCGGAATGTATGGCGCGCAGCCAACGCGTCGGGCGAAGACTGACAGGCCTGGAGCACCACGTCGTCCAGTCCCCAGCCGCCCGTGGGCGGAAGAGGCTGTGCCGCCACCCCCATGCCCCAGCACGCCACGCATGCCACGCATCCTATCCGCATTCTGATGTCCATAAGTCTTTTTATCATTCGTTTACAACTAATCATATCCAATTTGCGTGCCAAAAACACAAACAACTGTATTCCAGACGCGTACCCCATCCACACCGGAAAACAAGTTGTGCGGATTTGCACTTTTTATGTGCGAAAATGCACATCCGCACACATTTTTGCGTAACTTTGCCTCGCATCAAATACCATATTCTATGCCTGCATTAGGAAAAATACTCATCATAGACGACAACGAAGACGTGCTCTTCGCCCTCCATCTCCTGCTTGAACCCTACGCGGAGAAAGTCAAGGTCATGCGTTCGCCCGACCGTATCGTACATTTCATTACCGACTTCCGGCCGGACATCGTACTGCTGGACATGAACTTCACCCGCGACACCGTGAGCGGACAGGAGGGCATGGACTGCCTGCAGGAAATCCTGAAACTGGACCGCCATGCCGTGGTGGTCATGATGACGGCCTACGCCGACACGGACAAAGCCGTGCAGGCCATCAAGGCCGGGGCTACGGACTTCGTGTCGAAGCCTTGGGAAAACGACAAGCTGCTGGCCACGCTCCACGCCGCCATGAAATTGCGCCGCTCACAAACGGAGGTGGGACGGCTCGAGGAACGCGTGGAAGCCCTCAGTGCCGAACGGGAAACGCCGCAACCTCTGCTCATCGGCGAGTCGGAGGGCATGAGGAACATCGTCTCCACCATCGGACGCTTGCGCGAGGCCGACGTGAACGTGCTTCTGTTGGGTGAGAACGGCACGGGGAAGGACGTAGTGGCCCGCTATCTTCTCGCCCATTCGTCGCGCGCGGCAGAACCGTTCGTGACCATCGACGTGGGTGCCGTGCCGGAAACCTTGTTCGAGAGCGAACTGTTCGGATACGAGAAAGGTGCCTTCACCGATGCCCGCAAAGAAAAGAAAGGACGGCTGGAACTGGCCCATGGGGGTACGCTCTTCCTCGACGAAGTGGGCAACCTCTCCCCCGCCGCCCAAAGCAAGCTGCTCACGGCCTTGGAGAAAAGGCGCATCGTGAGGCTCGGCGGCACGCGCGAGATTCCGATAGACGTGCGCCTGATATGCGCCACCAACGCCGACTTGCACGCGCAGGTGACGGAGGGTACGTTCCGGCAAGACCTGTTCTACCGCATCAACACGGTGGAAATCCACATCCCGCCCCTGCGCGAACGCGGCGAGGACATCCAACTGCTGGCCGACCATTTCCTGCGGACGTACGCACGGAAATACAAAAAAGACATCCGGCAAATCGCACGCGACGCAAGGGGCAAGCTGCAACGGTATGCCTGGCCGGGCAACGTGCGCGAACTGCAACATGCCATCGAACGCGCCGTCGTGCTCTGCAACGCCGACACCCTCCATGCCGACGACTTCCTGTTGCACGCCCCGTCATCGCCCGTGGCCGATGGCGAGACCCTCAACTTGGAAGCACTGGAACGCAACGCCGTGGAGAAAGCCGTCCGCCTGTGCGAAGGCAACATGAGCCGCGCCGCCCAGATGTTGGGCATCACGCGCTACTCGCTCTATCGCAAACTCGAAAAATTAGGCTTATGAAAATACCCCCTTCCTGGCAGACAGCCGCCTGCGGTGCCGGCCTGTTCCTGACGGCCTCCGCCGCCTGTTTCTGCGCTGCGGAGCAACTGTGGCTCACCGCTGCCGTGTGCGTCGCGGCCTTCGTCGGCCTGTATGCTTCCCTCCACCACCGGCAGACACGCCAAATCCGGCTGTTGCGCTCTTTCATACGGGGCATCCGCCACAGCGGGTTGAAAGAGATTCCCCGTTTCGTTCCAGAGGAATCCGCTCGTGCACTCGGCCTGGAACGGGAAATCGAACACACGCTCGCCGCATACCGGCAACAACTGTTCGACGAGGCCACCCGCCAGAAATATTACCAACTCCTGCTCGACCACGTGGACACCGGCATCGTCTCGTGCGACGGCGAAGGGCACGTGGAATGGATGAACCGGGCGGCTACGGCACAAGTAGGTACATGCCGGCGCGTGCCGGAGGAATGGTTGCGGCGGTCCGGACCGGAGGCGCGCGTAGTACCGGTGGAACGCCACGGGCAGACGAAAGACCTCCTGCTCTCGCCCACACGCTTCACTTTGGATAACCGCCCACGGATACTCTTCACGCTCAAAGACATACACCACGTGTTGGAAGAACAGCAACTGGAATCGTGGAAGACGCTCACTCGGGTACTGACCCACGAAATCATGAACTCCCTCACTCCTATCCTGTCGCTGAGCGAGACGCTCACCCGGCAGGCTCCCACGCCAGAACCTTCCGCCAAACAGTACGGCCAGATGCAGCAAGCCTTAGAGGCCATCTACCGCCGCAGCAAAGGCCTGCTCCACTTCACGGAGAACTACCGCAAACTGACCCGTGTGCCCCCTCCGCAATACGCAGCCATCCGTGTGGACGAGCTTTTCGACGACCTGAAGAAGTTGTTCGAGGGCATGTATCTCACCTTCGACCAACCTTATCTCGGTTTCACGTTCCAAGCCGACCGCTCCCAAATCGAACAGGTCTTGATTAACCTGATTACCAACGCACGCGACGCATCCCCAAGCCCCGAAAGCGAAATAAAAATCCACTTGCGCCGGAACACGGCCGAAGACGAAGTGCAAATCAGCGTGCAGGACTACGGACAAGGCATCCCCGTGGAAGCACAGGAGCGCATCTTCGTCCCGTTCTACACCACCAAGCCAAACGGTTCGGGCATCGGACTGGCCTTGTGCAAGCAAATCGTCAACCAGCACCACGGCTACATCACCCTGCATTCCACTGTGGGGAAAGGCAGTCTGTTCACCCTCTGCCTGCCGCGCAACGGCCTGCGTGCGCCCCAAACTTGAAACGCACAGGACGAAAGCTTGTATACAGATTTTTTACCGTCGTCACTTCATTCTATTATTCACTATAAATCAACGATATACGACATCAAAATCAATCTCCTGAGAACGGAAAATCGTTTGCCGCAGAATGAAAAATCAATCTCAGCCGAACGATTTTCCGTTCTGCGGCAAACGAAACGAAGCTTTCAGCAGGGAAAAAATGTAACGTTTTCGGAAGAAAGCGAAGTTCCTTCACATCCATTCAAAAGACAGGGCAAACCGCTCCTACCACGTTAAATATTATTAGAAAAGGATACAGGATAAAGAATAAATCCCTACCTTTGAATCAATAAGGTATAACCATCAGTTTGAACATGAAGAAATATATATTGCCGGCATTTTGTTCCCTTTTGCTTTCCTTGCCTTCGCAAGCGCAGAAGAACGGGCAGGCCATACCAGCCCCGACGGCTGAATATTATATGAATCATTACCAGTTTGACGAGGCGGAAGAACTCCTCAATCAGGACATTAAGAAGCTGAAACGCAAACGGCAACCGACCGACGTGGAAGAAGGAAAATTGCAGGAAATAGCCCGGTTGCGCTCCATGATGAGAGCTACGGAACGGGTGACGGTCATAGACAGTCTGGTCGTAGACAAGAATACGTTCCTGAACCACATCAAACTCAGTCCGGAAAGCGGGGAAATCAGTCCGTATAGCACATTTTTCCACCGTACGGATGAAAACGGTTGTACGGTCTATCTGTCCGAATTGGGCAATAAGATATATTTCGCTCAGCCGGATGAGAACAAATACCTGAGATTGTTTACCAGCGACCTTGTGGGAGGCCAATGGACAGCTCCTCATAAATTGGACGAGTTGGACGGGGATGATGCGCAGAACTATCCGTTCATGCTTTCCGACGGCATCACGCTTTACTATGCCGCCCAAGGAGAGGAAAGCATCGGAGGATATGACATATTCGTGACACGCTACGACATGGATGAAAAGAAATTCCTCTATCCAGAAAATCTCGGCATGCCTTTCAATTCCCCCGCCAACGACTACATGCTGGCCATTGACGAGTTCAACCAACTGGGATGGTTCGTGTCCGACCGGAACCAACCGGAGAACAAGGTGTGTATCTACATCTTCATCCCGAACGACATCCGCAAGGTGTATGATGCCAATATATACGAGGAGGATGAACTATGCCGTCTGGCCCTTATCCACAGTATCGCGGAGACATGGGGGGACAAGGAAGCCGTGGCGCAGGCACGACAAAGGCTACAAGCCGCACTGAGCGCGCCCAAGGTGGTCAAGAAGCAGAAGGACTTCGAGTTTGTCATAGACAACCGCAACACTTACACCTTGTTGAACGATTTCAAATCTCCGGAAGCACGTAACAAAATGGCCGCATGGCAGAAGAGCCGTACGCAACTGGACAAAAGTCGACAGCAACTGCAAAACCTGCGCGACCGGTATGCCACCGGCAACGACGCGCAACGTCAAACGCTGAGCCAACAAATCCTTCAGCTTGAAGCACAATGTCAGAAGGCCGAAGCCGCATTGCATGCGGAAGCCAAAACCATCCGCAATCTGGAGATACAATCCCGCAATAAATAATCATGTTTATCTTTTAAATCATAACGCTTATGAACAAGTATTTTGCACCATCAGAACTTATCATCAACGAGGACGGAAGCATTTTCCATCTCCACGTAAAACCGGAACAACTGGCAGATAAAGTCATCCTCGTGGGCGACCCGGGGCGTGTCCCCACCGTGGCATCCCATTTCGACACTCAGGAGTGTGACATCTCCAGCCGCGAGTTCCGAACGATTACGGGAACATATAAGGGAAAGCGGATTACAGTAGTGTCTACCGGTATCGGTTGCGACAACATCGACATTGTCATGAACGAACTGGATGCCTTGGCCAACATCGACTTCAACAGCCGCAGGGAGAAAGAAAAGCTCCGCAGCTTGGAACTGGTGCGCATCGGTACATGCGGCGGGCTTCAGCCTTATACGCCTGTCGGCACATTCATTTGTTCCGTAAAATCAGTCGGTTTCGACGGTTTGCTGAACTTCTATGAAGGGCGCAATGCTGTATGCGACCTACCGTTGGAACGCACGTTGCTTAATCATTTGGGATGGAGCGGAAACCTGTGCGCCCCTGCCCCTTACGTCATCGACGCACATCCGGAACTGATAGAACGCATAGCTGCCGACGATATGGTACGGGGTATCACCGTAGCCTGCGGTGGATTCTTCGGCCCGCAAGGCCGTCAGCTTCGCATTCCTTTGGCGGATCCCCGTCAGAATGAGAAGATTGAAAGCTTTTCTTACAACGGGCTTCAAATCACCAATTTCGAAATGGAGAGTTCCGCATTAGCCGGATTGGCCCGTCTGATGGGACACAAGGCCACGACATGCTGCATGGTGATAGCCAACCGGGTAGCCGGAGAAGCTGACCCCAGTTATAAAAACAAAATCGACGATCTGATTCAGTTGGTTATCGACCGGATTTAAACTCTCATACAGGTATGAACATCGATTTCAAGCCCTCTGAGGATTCAGACAAAAGCGAACGCTACCGTCTGTTTCTCCAACATTACGCCGCGCTTATCGAAGGAGAACGGGACGAAATAAGCGTAATGGCCAACACGGTGGCTGCACTGAAAGAAGCGTTCGGGTTCTTCTGGGTAGGGTTTTATCTGGTGAAATCCGAACAGGAACTCACACTCGGGCCGTTCCAAGGAAGCATTGCCTGCTACCGTATCCGGAAAGGACGTGGTGTCTGCGGTACGGCATGGGAGAAGGCATGCCCTCTGATAGTGCCCGATGTGGATCTTTTTCCCGGACATATCGCATGCAGTAGCGAATCCCGTTCTGAAATCGTGATTCCAATCATATATAATAAGGTAATAAAAGGAGTATTGGACATAGACAGTGATAAAGCGGACAGTTTCGACGAAACTGACCGTAAAGGGTTGGAAGAAATGGTCAACCTGATGGCCGCCACACTGTACCGATGACCTATTAAACATTCATATCCCTCTCCGTCCGTCTGCACTACAGACACGACGGGGAGTTTCTGAAATAGCAAACAGCTCTCATGAACACGCAAGATACAATCTGTGCCATTGCCACTGCACAAGGAGGTGCCATTGGCGTAATCCGCATCTCAGGAAAAGATGCCATCGCCATAACAGACCGTATTTTTACTCCCGTAGGTAAACATCCCCTCCCCCTTTCCGAACGCAAGGCTTACACCATGGCTTTCGGACACATCCGGCAAGACGATGGGGAGATCATTGATGAAGTATTGATCGGTTTGTTCAAGTCACCTCATTCTTACACGGGCGAAGACTGTGTGGAAATCTCATGCCATGGTTCGTCTTTCATCTTGCAACAGGTCATGCAACTGCTCATCCGGAAGGGATGCAGGGCGGCCGGTCCGGGTGAGTTCACCCAACGTGCCTTCCTAAACGGAAAGATGGATTTGAGTCAGGCGGAGGCCGTGGCAGACCTAATAGCCTCTTCGTCCGCAGCCACCCACCGGATGGCTATGAACCAGATGAGGGGCGGTTTCAGCCGCGAACTGTCCGCCTTGCGCGAACGCCTGCTCCACCTCACTTCTTTGATGGAACTGGAATTGGATTTCAGTGACCATGAGGAATTGGAGTTTGCCGACCGCAGCGAATTGGAGACCATTGCCGGGGATATAGAAAAGGTCATCAGTGGATTGGTCCACTCATTCAGTGTGGGAAACGTCCTTAAAAATGGAATACCCGTAGCTATCGTCGGTGAAACCAATGCAGGCAAGTCCACGCTCTTGAACACGCTGCTCAACGAAGAAAAGGCGATTGTAAGCGACATACACGGCACTACACGCGATGTGATTGAAGACACGGTAAACCTCAGCGGCATCACGTTCAGATTTATCGACACCGCCGGCATACGCGACACCCACGACACGATAGAAAACATGGGGATTGCACGCAGTTTCCATAAGATGGAACAAGCGGAAATTGTCCTATGGGTCGTAGACAATACTTGTGCGGAAGCCCAAATCCGACAGCTTTCGCCCCGTATCCTCCCTCTCTGCTCCAACAAACAGCTCATCATCTTGTTGAACAAATCAGACCAAGTATCGGCTGTCCCTACAAAGCTATCCGGCTTGCCAGAAAACACTGTCACGCTATCTATTTCTGCCAAAGAAAAAACAGGTATCCAAGAACTGCAAAATCTCCTTGTAAAGACTGCCTCCGTCCCCGAACTAACTTCTTCCGACCTCATCGTCACGAATGTGAGACACTACGAGGCATTATCACTGGCTCTCGAAGATATCCACCGCGTACAAAACGGACTCCAAACTCATCTTTCCGGTGATTTCATCAGCCAGGATTTACGTGAATGCCTTTTCCATTTAGCCGAAATTGTGGGTGGTGAAATTACCGCAGATGAGGTATTGGGGAATATCTTTATGAAATTCTGCATCGGGAAATGATGGCTTGTAAACAGCCATAAGCAACCATAACCATTTAGAATAAAGTCGCTGTATTTCAGCGACTTTTCTATTTTAACACTTTCCAATCCGTATTTGGAAGTAACGGTTTTTATCCATATTTTTCTATCATATTTCTACCGCGACACAAATTCACGGTTAGCCCGAATGTCACAGTGACGCATTAGTTGACGTGTGT